>Ga0105245_10000208_pt1 | contig 55549 bp, 47 predicted proteins | sample KBSM54metaG_FD_81523 | JGI IMG/M metagenome (GOLD analysis project Ga0105245, IMG submission 81523) | Miscanthus rhizosphere microbial communities from Kellogg Biological Station, Michigan, USA - KBS M5-4 metaG | ecosystem: Host-associated > Plants > Roots > Rhizosphere > Soil | place... | reverse complement strand
GATCTCGGAGGGACCACCGTTCGTGGGGTTGTACTTAAAGCCGCCATCCTCGGGTGGGTTGTGCGAGGGCGTAATAACGATGCCGTCCGCCAACTGTTTCCTGTGGCCTTGGTTATAGACGAGAATAGCCCGCGAAATCGCCAGCGTCGGAGTGACTCCGTCGTTCTGCTGGATTACGATCGGCACATAATTGCCCGCCAGTACCTCGAGCGCAGTACGTTGGGCTGGTCCGGACAGCGCGTGCGTATCCTTTCCCATGAACAACGGGCCATCGGTTTCGCGCGCGCGGCGGTAGTCGCAAATCGCCTGCGTAATGGCCAAAGTGTGGAGCTTCGTAAACGTGCCATCCAATGGCGACCCGCGGTGTCCGCTGGTGCCAAAACTGACCAATTGCGTGGGATCATTCAATTCCGGCTGGCGAGCATAGTATTCCCGCTCTAGCCGAGCTACGTCCACCAGCATTTCCTTGGGAGCAGGGTGGCCCGCCCGAGCCGATATCGCGGGAAACTGTGCTAAGGCACTGGGCATGGTTTCAGATTCCAGATGTCAGTCGCGTATTCGGAAATGGTGCGGTCGCTCGAGAACTTGCCCGAACTGGCCACGTTGAGGATTGCCTTTTGTGCCCACGCGCTTCGGTCCGCATACAACGCTCCGAGCCGTTCGTGAGCCTGGACGTAGGGGGCGAGGTCTGCCAGGTGCATGTAGTAGTCGCCGTTCGTCAGGAGCATGTCGCGTAAGGGAGAAAACACTCCCGGCTCGTGCCGGCTGAAGTGATCGGAGAAGATCAGATCCAACGCGGCTTGCGTCTCCGGCTCGTTTTCGTAATGGAATTGCGGCCTATACCAGCCGCGCAACCCGGCAACCTGTTCTGCCGATAGACCGAACAGGAAGAGATTCTCCTCTCCCGCTTCTTCTGCCATCTCGATGGTGGCTCCGTCGCGTGTCCCGACGGTCAAAGCGCCATTCATCATGAATTTCATGTTGCTGGTGCCGCTGGCTTCATAGCCCGCAGTCGAGATCTGATTCGAGACGTCGCTTGCTGGGATCAACCTCTCCGCGAGAGATACGCAATACTCCGGAAGGAAAACCACTTTAAGTCGTCCGCGCACAGTCGGGTCGCCATCAATAGTGCCGGCGAGGTTGTTGATGAACTTGATCATTAGCTTGGCCAGACGATACGCCGGAGCCGCCTTGCCGCCAAAGAAAAATGTGCGGGGGAACATCTCGAGGCTAGGATTCGCGCGTAGCCGGTTGTACAACACCACGATTCGCAGGGCCATCAACATTTGCCGCTTGTATTCATGGAAACGCTTCACGTGGCAGTCGAAAATCGTATCGGGATCTACCGCTTGCCCGGAGGACGATCGGAGCCAATCGGCAAACTGCGATTTCGCATCGCGCTTGGCCTTACGGAACGCATCGCGAAAACTTCTATCTGCGGCCAGTGACTTCAGCTTGCTCAACTGGTACAGATCAGTGATCCATTTGTCGCCTATCGCGCCGGTGATGATGCGGGAGAGTGCCGGATTTGCCAGTAGCAGCCAGCGCCGCGGCGTGACGCCGTTGGTCTTATTATTGAAACGCTCGGGATACATCTCGGCCAGATCCTTGACCGTGGTCGTGCGGAGCAACCCGGAGTGAATCGCCGCCACACCGTTGGTGGAGTGCGAGCCCACGATTGCCAGGTTAGCCATGCGGATCTTCCGCACGGCTCCTTCCTCGACCAGACTCGCGCGCTGAATGCGCCCTTCGTCGCACGGGAAACGGCTTCGCGTTTCATCGAGCAGGCGCCGATTGATTTCGTAAATGATTTCAAGGTGGCGCGGCAGCATGATCTCAAACCACGCAAGCGGCCACTTCTCCAGGGCTTCTGGTAGCAGCGTATGATTCGTGTAACCTAGCGACGCCTTGGTAATCTCCCACGCTTCGTCCCATCCGAGATGTGCTTCGTCCAGCAGAATGCGCAAGAGCTCGGGGACCGCCATGGCCGGGTGCGTGTCGTTAAGCTGAATAGCGGCTTTGTCGGAAAACCCACTCCAGTCGGTGTTGCCGCGCTGGAAACGCCGCACCAGGTCTGCCAGTGAACAGGCGATCAGAAAGTACTCCTGCACAAACCGTAGCCCCTGGCCCATACTGGTCGTGTCGTCCGGATAGAGAACGCGGGTGAGCGACTCGGCCGACAGCGTGTGCGCCAACGCGCCTACGAAGTCACCACCGCTGAATTCCTGAAAATCGAAGAAATCGGGCGCAGCCGCTGTCCAAAGGCGGAGCGTGTTGATCGTCGCGCCGCCGTAACCGACGACAGGGCGATCAAAAGGGATTCCAATCAGACTGGAAGGCCTCCCTGGGATCGCCCGCAAGCTCCCGCCGCTAATTTCGAAGGAGCAGTTCAACCGAACCTCCACTTTTTCATCGCGGCCCATCACTTCCCAGGGGTCCTGGGCCCGAAGCCAGTTATCTGGTTGCTCGTATTGCCAACCGTCTCGGATGCTTTGCTTGAAAAGACCGTAATCGTATCGCAGGCCGTAGCCCATGGCCGGAAGGTGCATCGTCGCGGCCGATTCCATGAAGCAGGCCGCCAGGCGACCCAGTCCGCCGTTACCAAGCGCGGCATCGGGTTCTTGCTCCAACAGGTCGATCCAATCGAGATGCTTGTGCTGGATCGCTTCCTGTACTGCGTTCACGAGAAGAAGATTGCTGACGTTGTTGGCCAGCGATCGTCCAATGAGAAACTCCATCGAAAGGTAGTAAAGACGTTTCGGATTCTTGAGCTCGTAGGTCTTCTCGGTGAGAACCCACCGTTGTGAAAGGATGTCCCGCACGGATCGGGCGAAGGCCTCAAATCGATCGCGCGGCGTCGCTGCCCCTATTTCAATCGCATTGTCGAAGAGGAGATGACGTTCATACAGTGCGCTGTCAGTGCCCTCGAAGCGAACCGGCCCGCATCCGTATTGCTGAAGCAGCTTCGAACCACTGTGGAATCCCGCTGGCACCGGGGATTCCAAGACCGTCTTCGTGCCCATTTGACGTACCTTTCTGAGTTAACATTCGGACAACGCTTCGCCGAGATTATGAAGTGCCTGAACTCAGCTCATACCAACGCGCGGTTAGTCCTCGTTATGCACCGCAAGCATGATGCCTGCAGGGTTGGGCGCGGTCCATTTTTTTTGACCGCACGTACGGATTACTCCGAGTTCTCGTCGCAGACCCGTCCGTTTAGAATCAGGCGATGAGTGTCGATCCAGAGTTAGATCACCGCCTGGGAGAGGTCATGTTCGCACCCAATGCGCTCAAACTGGCACTGCTCAGATAAAGGATGTTGCGCTCACCGGCCTCCGTCAGCGGAAGATCCGTACGGTGTGCGACGCTACCAGTCGACTATTCCAGCTCTCGTGGACGTAACGTTGGCTTCGTGATCCGATACCGTTCTAGACGGCCCCTGAGGACCTTTCGCGTCACTCCGAGATGGAGAGCAGCGTGTGTTTGATTCCAGTCGAACTTTTCCATGGCCTCGACGATTACTTGACGGTCTACCTCATCGAGTGTCCGATCTCCGGAGCGCAAGTCTGAAGTGAACAAGTAGTCGGATGGTACGGATTTTGGAGGCCTCGCCTTCTGCAGGAATTCCGGAAGATCGTTCAGCGTGATTTCCGGCCCCGTGGCAAGAACTATAATACGCACGATGCAGTTCGCCAGCTGACGAACATTGCCAGGCCAGTCATACTCAGAGAAGTATCCAATCAGGGACGTTGGAAGACGGAGTTCCTCACGCTGGTGTCTTTTTTTGTTCTCCCTGAAGAAAGATTGCACAAGTTCCGGAATATCCTCCCTGCGCTGGCGCAAGGGCGGGAGTTCGATTGGGACAACCGCCAGACGATAGTAGAGGTCCTCGCGGAACTCGGAGGATCGGATCAACTGTTCCAGGTTGCGGTGGGTCGCCGCGATGATTCTCAAGTCAACGTAGATCGTGCTTGTGGCACCCACCTTTTGCACTTCGCCCTCCTGAAGCAGACGAAGCAAGCGGACCTGCATTTCCAGCGACATCTCTCCGATTTCATCCAGAAACAAAGTTCCACCGGCCGCCATTTCCACCCGTCCTTGTTTGTGGGCGGCGGCTCCAGTGAATGCACCCTTGACGTGGCCAAACAACTCGGACTCCACCAGATCCCGCGGAATCGATCCGCAATTCACGGTGATAAAGGGGCGATCGCGACGCGCACTGTTGAAGTGGATGGCTTTGGCCAGCAACTCCTTGCCGGTTCCGGTTTCTCCTGTAATCAACACCGCGGCGCCCGTTCGAGCGGCGCGCGACGCCACGTCGATCACGTTCTTTAGACCGGTGGATTCGCCCACTAGAGCCTTGAAGCCATACTTCTGGTCGACGCTGCTGCGCAGCGCCTGAACTTCCTCAACCAGCCGCTGCTGTTCGAACACGCGCTCAACCAGGGATCGCAACTCCACCGGATGCAGAGGCTTGGTCAGGTAATCGTAAGCGCCCGACTTCATGGCTTCAATGGCCGTGTTAATCGACCCGAACGCCGTTACGATGACGAATTTGGTTTCGGGGTACTCGGCGCGTACCTTTTTCAACAGCTCCAAACCGGATGCTGACGGGAGGTGCAGGTCGCAGATCACAAGTTCCACCGGCTCCCGCCGCAGAGTATCCAGCCCTCCCTCAACGTCGGCGGCGATCATGGTCTTATAGCCCAGCTTGTCCAGTTGCACCTGAGTCAGCCGGCGTAGACTTGCATCGTCCTCCACTACCAGGATGGTTCCGAGTTTTCCCCGAATATGGCCGGGACTCTCCATCACAGTCATTGACTCCCACCTTCCGGCCTGACGGGAAGTTCCACGCCAGTCGGATGCAGGAGTGCACCTTCCGGCATAGTGGTCATCGTTATTCCGAGTTGACCGAGGACACCTATTCGCGGGTTGGAGATTTCAATCACGGCATTATTTCGGTCAGCATGAGCTGACAATATGATCTCGCCACCGTGTGCGACCCGGATCGCGTTGCCTAGCAGATTCAGAACGGCCTGCTCCAGCAGTTCTGAATCGCAGACAACCTTGAGAGCGGGGCCTTCTTCCTTTCGCAGGGTGATCCCGGCTGCGTCTGTTAACGCCGCCCCGCACCGGATTGTTTCGTCGAGCACCGAGGAAAGGTCCACCTCCCGGTACTCTGGCGGTCGCGCGTGGCCAAATTCCAGCAACCGGATGAGAACGTCCAGGCGATGACATTCTTTCAGGATGATGGCGGCCACTTCCCGATGATTTGCGTCCGTCAAAACCGAATCCTCCAGCACATAGCCCGCGCTTTCAATGGCCGACAGAGGAGCCCGCACTGCGCGGACGAAGCCTACGGGGACTTGCCCGCCTCCGCGTATCTCCGGATTGTGGGGCGCTTCGTCACCAGCCTGCCCCCCGCCCGCGATTCGCGATTGGGCGCCCATATTCCCGAGGCTCACTTCTTTTCTTTTGACAAGGAACCCCGCGAAAAGGCCGACCAGGATAAAGGCGGCCATCTCGCCCTGTTGGGACAGAGGTTCCGCACACACCGTCATGGTCGCAGTGATGTGAGTGACACTGACCACGAACGCAGCCCCCAGCCCGATTGCGAGACCAAATCGGACGGCCGCAAGGAGGATAGCCACATAGTGACAAGCAGTCAGTAGTGGAATCCAAAGGGCGGGCACTCGTACCCAGGCGCATCCTGCCAAATCCCCCGCGACCCCAAATCCTAAGGCGAGGACAAAGAGGCCGGCATACATCGCACCCTGAATCACAGTTTGTCGTGGGCTCCCGGAGAACACATGCTCGGGGCGTGTGGATTCCACGTCCCCTCGATTGGATGATGACCATTTGGATCTTCGGCTTTAGGATCTTTTCGCTGGGGGCAGAGCGTGAATCGGTAAAGACACGTAAAATGTTGTGCCTTTGCTAACCTCACTCTTGACCCAGATCCGCCCGCTATGGAGTTCCACGATGCGCTTCGCGATGGAAAGGCCCAGCCCCGCGCTGGGTTGCTCGGAAAGCCCCCTTCCGCGAGATCTCTGGAACGGAGTGAACAAGCTTTTGAGATCCGCCGGGCCGATGCCTGGGCCGTCATCCCTAACGGAAACGCAAACCGAGTCCTGGCCGCGCGAGATTCGAACCTCGATCCGGGCACCAGTTTGACAGTACTTGATCGCATTTTCGACTAAGTTATTAAAGACTTTGCTCATCTTTACGGGATCGACCAAAACCGGCTGCGGTTTACCGTATTGAATGAGAGTAAGTCCCATTTGCTTGCGGGCCGCCTGAGGGAGACCTATGGATACGCTCTCTGCAACGATCGACGCCAGAATTGTCGGCACTGTATGAAGTTGGCCGGGGCCGGCTTCCGCCATCGCAAGGTCCAATGTGTCATCGAGCAAACGGAGCGCGAATACGCTTACGGAACGGATCGAGTCGATCCATTCCATCAGTTCTGGGCTCGCCGTTCCACCGATGCCTTCGGCCAACAGCTCACTGTATATTTGGATGGTTGCGACGGGAAGACGAAGATCATGCGCGGCCATCCCGAGCAATTCCGCCTTTTCCCGGATGATTCTGTCGAATTCCAGCTGTTTCTGCTTCGTCCCCTTACGGAGGTTATCCTCGAGGAACGAGCGCCGGCTGCAATACTCACAAGTCGCTGGAACCTGTTCGCGCTCATAGGAGACTGCTGGTGGCAGATGTGCCTCTGGTTCCGCGATCGTCGATGCCGTCAAGACCGCGCTGTCGCGCGCGTCATGAGGAAGGGGGGAGGTCATTCTCATGGGCACGGGTCTCTCTGTCTACTCCGAACGATAAAAATGGAGAGATGTCTGCCTGGACCACCTCTTCCGGTAGTTGTATCTACATTACGAGATATATTAAATTTATCCCCCTCGGGATAGTACTAGGCAAAGTACCAGCTAGTAATTTCCCTAGGTGTCACGCTAAGCCATTAGCGATTGCGTACCGAGTTAACTCGGCGATCGTTTTGACTCCTAGCTTTTGCTTAATATTTTCTCTGTGGAATGAGATCGTTTTAGCAGAAATGTTCAGAATGCTGGCCATCTCTTTGCTGGACCGGCCTTCTGCGATAAATTGAAGAATCTCTTGCTCGCGGGAGCTGAGCCTGAGAGACTTTGCGATTTGATCCGGATCGCGAAAGAATGTCCCCTGTTCCGAAAGTTCCTTTGGAAAATAGAGGTTGCCCTTTTGGATTTCATGGACGGCGCGTAGCAGCTCTTCAGTAGTCGCCGATTTAAGCAGATATCCTGCCGCTCCGACCTCGAACGCGGCCTGCAAGTAGGGCCGCTCGTGGTGCATCGTAAAAAACAATATTTTTACTTCGGGAAGACTCGCCTTGATGCGGCGGGCCGCCTCGATTCCACTGAGCAGTGGCATGGAAATATCCAGGAGGATCAACCCCGGCTTGAGACTGAGGGCCGCCTCTACCAGCGCCCGGCCATCCGGCGCGGCCCCTACAATCTGGTACCGCTCTTCCAGGAGCCTCCGGCCGGCTTCGAGAAAAAGAGGATGATCATCTCCCAGCAGAATGCGCACTTTTTCCACGAGTTGCTCCTGGAATGGGCAGTACCAAGTCCACAAGAGTGCCGTGGCCGGTGTGACCTCTTATGGACAACTTCGCGCCTGCTATACGTGCCCGCTCTTTCATACTCACCAATCCTAGCCCGCCCGCGCCTCGGACAGAGTCTGCATCGAATCCGATTCCATCGTCATGAACCATTAGGCGCAGCTTCCTGGTCCCGCTCAAGCGAACCCACACGTTTTGCGCATCGGCATGTCTGCCAACATTGTTCAGCGCTTCCTGTGCGATACGGTACAAGCAGGACGCGGTCTCGATGGGAGCCTCGGGGACGGGGTCGATCACCTGAAGCTTGACGGAAATGCCTTCCCGCTGGCTAAACTCGCTGCACAGATTCTGAAGTGCCTTTGGCAACCCCAAATCCTCCAGAATGGCCGGATGCAGTTGACGTGCGATTTTGCGGGTTTCCTCGGCGGCTCGGAGTGCACGGTCTCGCGCCGCTTGAAGGCGTCGCCCAGCTGAACTGGATGCGGCAAGTTCGGATGCAACTCCTCCAATTTCAGCGGCAAGGGAGCCCAAATGCTGAAGGAGGGAGTCGTGAATTTCGCGCGCGATTCGCCTGCGTTCTTGTTCTTGGGCCGTTATAAGGCTGGCCGAGAGCGCGCGAATGTCACGCTCGTTTGCGGCAGCCAGTTTTTGCAGGCGCTTCTGCTCGGTGACGTCCCGCCCGATCGAAAGAATCGAACAAACGCCACTGGCGTCGAATTCGGGGATGTGACGCACTTCATGGTCAACTGGCCCCTTTGGCGAGGGGTAGGTAAATTCGAGGGTTAACGGACACCGGGTCTTGAGGATATGGCGGATCGCACGTCTTTGCAGTGTGACTGTGGCCTTGGGGAGTCCGAGTTCCTCGCTGGTCTTCCCGATAGCGATTTTCCGCGCGATCCCGGTCAATCTCTCCCACGCGGCGTTCACGTAAAGGTTTCGAAGGTTGCGATCCCGCCGCACAATGACGTCGGGGGAATTGTCGAATAGAGCTGCCAGCTCCTGCTCGCGCTGGCGGAGATCCCGCTCCATGCGCTTTCGCTCGGTGATGTCGCGCCCGATCGCGAGAACCGCCGCCACAGAACCCTCTGGGGATAATTCCGGGACAAATCGTACTTCTTCCTCTATCGCGCCCTCGGCGGAGGGAATTGAGGCTTCATATCGCTGGGGTTGGCCCGTCTGGAAGACCTTATCGATCAAGCGGGTCCCGACCTGCTTGCTACCCGGAGGTAACGGTAGCTCACGGCGTTTCTTGCCGATGACAGAGTCTGGTGCAATTCCCACCGCCTTGCCAAATGCCGCGTTAGCATGAGTGACGCGAAGGTTCGAATCGAAGCGTAGGTGAGCGTCAGGTGAGCTATCAAGCAGCGCAACGAGCTCGCTTTCGCGTTGCTGGAGAGCCCGCTCCATGCGTTTTCGCTCGGTGATATCGCGCCCGACCCCCAGAACGGCTGCGACTGCCCCGTCGCTGGACAATTCCGGGACATACCTTACTTCATAATCGGTCACGCCCTCGGTCGAGGCAAGCGAGAACTCATATTGCTGAGACTCGCCCGTCCGGAAGACGTTATTGATCAAGACATCCGCAGTCCGCCTATTGTCTTCAGATAGCGGCAGCTGATGGACCGTCTTGCCGATCAGTGCTTGGGCTGAAACTCCCATGGCCTTCTCGAATGCCGCGTTGGCATGAGTGACGCGAAGGTTCGAATCGAAGCGCGCGTGGGCATCAGGCGAGCTGTGAAACAAGGCTGACAGGGCGCTCTCGCGCTGGCGTAGAGCCTGTTCCATCCGTTTTCGCCCGGTAATATCGCGTCCGACCGACAGAACTGCCGCGACAGATCCGTCGGGGGAGAATTCCGGAATATACCGTACTTCGTGCTGGGTCACGCCTCCGGCTGCCTGAACGAGGAACTCATGTCGCCGGGGCTGGCCCGTTCGGAAAACCTGGCTGATCAAGTCGTGCTCCACCTTCACATCACCTTGAGGTAAAGGTAGTTCGCGGCCTGTCTTGCCGATGACGAGCTGTATTGGAATTCCCGACGCCTTCTCAAACGCCTCGTTGGCATGAGTGACACGAAGGGTGGAATCGAACCGCAGGTGAGGGTCGGGCGAGCTGTCAAACAGTGCTCCGAGCTCGCTCTCGCGTTGACGCAGTTTTCGCTCCACTATGATCTGCTGGTCTTGCCGGAGCTTGAGCGAAGTGATATCGACGCACGATCCGATATAGCCGACAAAGTTCTTGTTGGAGTCGTATCGGGGAGTGCCGTTGTCCAGGACCCACCGCCACTCTCCGTCGTAACGCCGGAGCCGGTATTCCATGCTGAATACCTCGCGCGAATCGAAATGTCTTGAATAGATCTGGAGGCAACGCTCGAGGTCCTCCGGGTGCACGTTCTCCGCCCAGCCGTTTCCAAGTTCCTGCGCCATGCTACGGCCTACGAACCTCAGCCACTGCTCGTTGAACCACGTGCATAACTTGTCGCGGCCGCTCATCCAAATCAGCACGGGCGCGCTATCCGCCATGATGCGAAAGCGTTCCTCGCTTTCGCGCAGGGCTTCCACGGCCCGCTGGCGCTCGGTTCTCTCTCGTATTAGTCCGACGAACATCGGTGTTCGCAACCCTGTTCGCGCGATGTTCAATTTGATGGGCACTTCGCTGCCATCGGCGCGCATCCCGGTGAAGTGTATGTCCTTGCCGATCATTGACGCTTTCCCGGCACCAAGACAGCGAGCAAGCGTGCAACGATGTTCCTCCCGCAACGGGGGAGGGACAAGCGTGTCTGTCAATTCACGGCCGAGCACCTCCTCTCTCCGGTAACCGAATATTCGCTCGGCAGCGGGATTGAACTCCAGGATGTGTCCCCCCTTATCCATCACGAAAACGGCATCGAGGACGGCCCCGATGATGGCGCGAGTAAACTCCTCGCTCTCTGGCCGGCTCTCCCTCGCACGCTCGCGCTCGTTGGCCGACTCCATGCGTCTCAGTTCGAGACCTATTTGCGCCGGGGACAAAACAAAATCGACGTTGCCTGCCTTGATCGCGCTCAAGGGCATGGCCGGCCATTGAGCGGTCTCGGGATCCTGCGCGAAAGTGATCCCCCCGGCGGCTTCGATCGCTGCAAGACCGGACTGGCCGTCCGATCCTACGCCGGAAAGCACAACCCCGATGGCCTTGTCTCCCTGCGTCGCCGCAAGCTCCGTCATGAAATCGTCAATCGGATGGTGCGCAGCCCGACTCGTGATTGGTCCGAGCAAAAGTGTTCCATTGTGGATGGAAGCCTTCTTGTCGGGAGAGACAACATAGACGTGATTGGGTTGAAGCGCGATCCCATTAGAGACTTCGAGCACTGGAAACGGGGGCACCTTTGAGCGGAGGCCTCGGAGTACGCTTCGCCGGGCCGGATCCAGATGCTGGATCACAACAAGTGCCATGCCGCAGTCAGACGGGAGCTTGGCCAGGATGGCGCGAATGGCCTCCAGCCCGCCTGCGCAGGACCCGAGCGCCACAATACGCGCAGGTGCCCCAGTTCTGGCGATGTCCAGTATTCGGTGCCGATTTGCAGCGACCTTGATTCTTGGCACACGCAACGTCGACCTGAACGGTTTCAGTACTACTACCAGAAGCCCGGTCCTTTGTCAAGGATTTTGCAACGGTTACGGCGCAGTGTCGTTTCTACTAGACGAGTCGAATTTTCCTCAGCATGGGCTCAACCAATGCGGTATCGGTGGTGCTCACGCCAAAGGCGGCCCGGAAGGGTCCCTGATCGCATCTGGCTCCGCGTAACGCCATCAATCCAGGCCCCATCAATCAAGACCGGGTGTAAGCAAGTGCTCGCGCGGCCGGATCGGTCTCAACCAAGTCCGTAGCTCTTGAGTCTCCGCTCCGTCAATTAAACGTCCAGGGTCTCGGAGGGACCATCAAGTGCAGTTAGCCCGCGACCGCGATAATTGTCCCGCCTGCCGCTCCGACCAACCACTTATACCGGCACCCTTGCCCAACGGTGATACCTCCGCCATTGCTCCGAGACCCGCTCCTCCGAAAATTCTCTTGGGCGATCTTCTTTCCCAAGCCGCAAATTCTTTCTCTAAAAGACTCGTCCTCACGTGGTAGGATTCATTCCTTACTCATCCGTTCGTAAGGATGCTGCGTATGCGATCGCCGTTCGCATGGGCATAGGATGCAAGCCCGAGCGTTCAGATCCAAAAAATACGGACGGATCACTCGGTTGATAGAGTTCGTGGTCAGTAGACCGCCGGGCATTAGAAAACGGATCGGCCCCGTATCAGCATCATCGCGACCTTCTATCCTTCAGCTCCATCTGCAGCTCTAATCGATGAACAAAGCATCTAGCCTGGCAGCTATACGGCGCCGATTGCCGGTGAAGTTCGGACCCGTTGTTGCGGAGCGGCTGGTCTCAACCGAGGCACACCCAATCCGCCCCCGACTTCATTCGGGGGACGCATTGCGCCACATAACGGTCACGAGACGCAACATCCCTGAGCCAAAAACTTTGCACCCTTGCACTTCCTCACCTCATCACCGCTACGACACGCGGATTTAGATTTGCCGAGGCAAGGCGAGAATCCCACCGGCCGACGCCTCGGGTCCGGCAGGATCGATCACTCAGGGGAGAGGTTAACATGAGATTCATTGCGGTTTGGATGGTGTTGTTACTTGCAGTGTGTTCTGCAACGGTCGCGCAGGACGTCCCTAAAGCTGACCTGTTTTTTGGCTACTCGTTTCTTCGCGCGAATTCGGCGCGGAACATCCCCGCCTTCTCAAATAATGGCGGCCTTGGAACACTCGCTTGGAACTTTAACAACCACGTTGGCGCAGAATTCGAGTTCGGCGGGTATCACAACGGCAACATTCATGACGTCCAGTTCGACACCACCGAAATGACGTACTTATTCGGACCTCGGTTTTCCCTCGGCCGATCGAGAAGGGTCGATCCATACATTCACACCCTGTTCGGGGGCGTCCATCTTACGAGCAGCCTCCCCGTCACGTTGGTCCCGACTCCCGTAAGCACCCAGGCGACAACTACGCGCATTGCGGCGAGTCAGGACGCCTTTGCAATGGCACTGGGGGGGGGGCTGGACATAAAGCTGAATCACCACGTCACGATTCGCCCCATTCAACTTGACTACTTAATGACGCGTCTGGAGGACTTCGGTCAGAGCGGGCAGCCTTCGCAGAATCGAAATCAGCACAACTTGCGGTATGCGGGCGGTATTCTGTTCACGTTTGGTGGCGAGCGCCCGACTCCGCCTCCGCCGCCCCCCCCTCCCCCGCCTCCACTGCGCACAAAGTCGTGTCCCGGCGGAAGCACGGTCCCGATTGACCAGGATTGCCCAAGGCAGAACATCACGCTGGGAATCCTCGCCAGCCCCAACCAAATTTGCCAGGGCGCCACCGCTACGGCTGCTCCGAACGCTTCATTGCCAGAAGGCGCAGTCACGCAGTGGACGATCAACGGAGAACCGATCAGCCAGGCGCAACGGCTCGATTTTGGCTCGACTGGTCGCGACCCGGGCACTTACAGAATCAATCTGAAAGTCACGGCCGACGGATACAATGACGCCTCGGCGGACACCGCCATCACTGTGCTCGGATACGGGCCTCCGGCCGGCACGCTCACAGCATCACCATCCGAGATCTGGTTCGGCGAGAAGGCGACTCTCAGCGCAAGTTTCATGTCCGGGCAGTGCGGTGGCACGCTAGGCCCCGTCTCCTTCTCTGCCGCGGAAGGCTCTGTCAGCGGAAGTCAGTTTGACAGCGCTGGAGTCCAGTTTGCGCCTCCCAGCACTTCGGAGCAGCGAAAAACAATCACGATCACGGCCAAAGTAAGCGACGAAAAAGGATCCGGGTCCGCGCAGGCGAGTGTTGTCGTCAAACAGCGGGCTCTCCTCTCCGCCAGACAACTTCCCGATGTCCTGTTCGCGAAAAACAGCGACCGGGTTAACAACTGCGGTAAACGCGTGTTGCTGGAAGAGCTCCGAACTCTGGAGAACAACGACCCGGAAGGTAAGGTTGTATTAGTAGGCCACATCGCAGAGGGCGAGCAAGCCTCCAAAGATTTAGATCTGAAGCGTGCCCTCAATGCTGCGGCGGTGATCAGCGCCGGCAGGGAAGTGTGCACCGCGTTTCCGACATCTCAGATCTTTGTGAATACGGCTGGCGCGGCAGATAACGGAGTCGGCTTCCAACCCAACTTCTGCGGAGGTTCAACAACCGAGAGAGCAGGCCAGACAGTGGCAAGTGGTGATGATGCCGCCAAATTCCGGCGTACGGAGGTCTGGTTTGTTCCTTCCGGTGGTGCGCTCCCAGCGTCCGGGACGAGCGCGAAAGACGCGGCCACCCTCGGCGTAAGCCGTCTGGGCTGCCCGAGGTAATCGCAACGGGATGCGGGTCGTTCTCTATCACCTGGAAGCGGCCCGCGGTTCAATATGAGACCTTATCTCCTGATCTGCCTGGTTGCTGCCACGTCTGCAACGGGCGCAGGATGGCAGTCTCTCGGGCCGTTCGGGGGCTCGGCGACAATTGTTCTGGTCGATCGCTTCCATCGTGATACCGTGTTGGCAGCGACTTCCAACGCGCAGATCTTCCGCTCTGAAGATGCTGGCGACTCATGGGCGCCCTTGCCATTTCCTGCCGAGTTCCGCGCCACCCTGCACGCCTTCGCGCTGGACCCACGGCATCCTGGGGTATACTACGCCGGCCTGTCCAGCGAGACTGCCGAATACTCCGGAATTATGCGCACGTCTGATGGCGGTCTTACTTGGGACCGAATCCCAGAGCCTGAAGTGCGCGCGGTGTGGTCTATCGCCATCTGGCAACAGGATTCCCGGGTGATCGCAGCCGGCGGCGAAGATGGGCTCTGGTTGACACATGATGGCGGAGAAACCTGGGAGCGGATTGCGCCACGGGAGGATCGTGAGCTAAAGCCCGTGGTTTCCCTCGCGTTCGATCCCGGAGATTTCAAGATTCTCTACGCGGGAACCCCCCACCTGGCCTGGAAGACACGCGATGGGGGAACGGATTGGCAGCCGATCCACGACGGAATGCTCGACGATTCAGATGTTTTCTCCATCCTGGTCGATGACCGGAGGCCGCACAGGATATTCGCCGCCACTTGCGGAGGGCTTTACAGGAGCATCGACGGCGGAGCGGGCTGGACGAAATTGAACCAGGCGAAGGGCGCCTCCTTCCGTACCTACCACATCGCGCAAAATCCACTAGAACCAAATGTTTTGCTCGCCGGAACAACCCTTGGGTTGATCAAGTCCACGGACAGCGGCAGCACCTGGCGGAGACTAACGACGCAACCAACGCGCTGGATCGCATTTGATCCGGCGCGGCCGAATCGGGTATTTGTGGCGACGGATGAGGCTGGTCTGTTCCGTAGCGACGACGCCGGAGAGTCGCTCCAGGCGATAAACGAGGGATTCATCAACCGGCGCTTTACTGCTCTTTCAATTGCCGAGAACGCTCTCTACGTGACCACGTTTACTCCCCACGGCAGTTCAGTCCTTCGACGCTTGAACTCCGGTCCCGAGTGGGAGGAACTCTTCGATTCAGCTCCTCGCGCAATTGAACTGGCGGTCGAACCTTCCGCCAACCGGGCCAATGGGATCCTACGGCCTGTTCAAGACGATCTCTGGATTCATGATGCTGTGACAACAGAGGGCGCTGAGCAGTTGGCGGCAACTTCGCGTGGCCTGGCCCGGTCGCAGGACGCAGGGTTGACTTGGCAGCTTGTGCCAGGAGAATTGGCCGGCACGACGGTCAGCGCTCTTTGTGGACATCCGAAACGCCGCGGAGTCTTCTTTGCCTCATTGTTCGGGGGCGTCTTCCGAAGCCTGGATTACGGTCGCACCTGGACGTCAGTCACCACGAGCGCTGAACACCCCAACGATTTTATTGCCTTGCTAGTACTTCCAGGGCATCCTGACTGGCTCTTTGCGCTTAGTAGCAGCCGCGGCGTCTACGCAATGGCGTTGTCAACGAATGACCGGAATTGACCGCGTGCAGCCCAAAGGGTTGGAGTCGGACATCCCGGCATAAAGGCTTGAAGCACCACCCGGCACTGGGTAGGCCCTAGCCACTTACTTCCTTGGGGCCTGTCCAGTGACGACGGTGTCAGACGCAATCTCTGTCCTGGGTTCTTCCACGATCTTCTCCGCCGAAATCTTCATCCCTCTTTTCAAGTCGGCGACGGTGGCGTTCTTATTGCCTTCAACGTTGAATTTATAATCGTCCTTCACGTTGTACGTTCTGTTCTCACCGTTCGGCAGTGTTACGATCACCGTGTTTCCCGAAACCCACCAAACCGTGCCCGTCCCGACCGTAGTAGTCCGGTCAGTGATGGGTGTCGTTGTGGTCGTCACGGTCGCACTGAGAGTGGTGCCCGGCTTCAGATCGCGGACAGTCAAATCGCGCCCGTCGATAGTGAACACCCTGCTTGCCGGTACGTCAAACTCCCGAATCTTCCCGTCTGTCATGCGAACAACCAGTCGATTGCCTTCGACGTACTCGACCTTTCCTTGCAACTTCTCCGTAGTAACCGATGCCGTTCCCTTAAGGCTTTCCTTGGTCGTCTGAGGAATCCCTTGTTGTGCCGCGCCGGTCATTAGAAACGCGACGGAGCAAGCCGCCATTCTAGTTAGCATCGCTAGAAGTGTGTTAATTTTAGTGGTCATTTTCCCCTCTCCGCTTTGATCGACTTATGTCGTTCCACTTGCCATCGGACCGACACATAAACATGATGTTTCGATCCGGGTCCTTGCGTTCGAATTGCGCGCTCATGAGGCAGCCTTTGCTAGCAGTTCGTCCCCGGGATAAGCGCGCACAATCATGTATTCACCGTACGGATTCGCGCCCCGAGCGAACGACTGTTTTTCTTCTGTCTCGCATCGTGTCCGCTGGTGAGACGTGGTTTCGGCCGCGCCTCTCTCAGCAAGAGCGGGCGCTGGCATGTCCGCGCAGACGAGCGTAACGCAAACAAATAAAAAAGTTCTCCAAAGGCGCGGATGGAATCAACCGGGCAAGCGACAACACTGATAGCGCCTCGCAGCCGCAGCAAAAACGCTGCGAAGGGGAGATGATGATGTCACAAAGCATACGGACCCTGTGCTTATTGGCGGCAGTTTCTGCCGTCACACTGTGCGCTGACGATGGCACATTCACATTCAACATGGGCGGCGGTATATCGACGCCTTTGAATCCGACCGGCCAGTACGCCGGCACCAGCGGGAATTTCGAGGCTGGCGCCGGCTACAGGATCAACAAACGGAGCTCGATAATTGGGGAGTTCATGTGGAACGGACTGCCGCCCAATCTTTTCGTTCTTCATCCGATTAGCGCTCCCTTTGGAAACATCAGCGTGTACGCGCTTACTGCCAATTACCGGTATGAAGTGGACCGTATTCGCGGCTCCCGGTTCGGTCTGTACGCTCTCGGCGGAGGCGGCTGGTATTACCGCCATGCCTCAGTCGATAAGAATTTCGTCGTGCCCCCCAACACTGCCTGCGAGCCAATCTATACCTGGTGGGGCTACGCGTGCGATCCCAACGGGTTTGTGTTTTCGCAAACGGTCGCATTTAAAGGTACCAGCGTGGGGGGCGTCAATGGCGGCGTCGGTTTCACAATAAGCATCGCGGACTCGCCCTGGAAATTCTATACCGAAGCCCGGTATCACTACGCGTTTAATTCCGGGATTCCGACGACCGTCGTGCCTGTTACATTCGGCTTCCGACTGAATTGACCTGTACTGATTACTTGAAGGAGTGGGCGCGAAATGTCGCCCCATTGAGGCGAGGTGAACTGGACATAGGCGTGTGGAAACTCACGCAGGCCGGCTCTAAACCGGGGGATACACAAGGCGGTGGGGATCGTTATACCAATCGCCATTTCCCGGTTGGGCCGGTGCCGGTCATGGAATAAGACCTCCGAGTCGCAAAGGATAAAAGAGTCCACGGTCAGGCGATTAGAACGGCCCTTCCCCACTCCTGTGAAAATCGACTTCTCGGGCCCCCAATACGCAGTGATTCCCAGGACCCGTTGTCACGCCTCGTCGCGTCGAGTCGGGTCCATGATGCGTTATTCGATTTGGCTCGCTCTTCTGGCCTTCCCAGGAACAGTGGGGGCGCAGAACAACGAGGACGGAGATTCGCCGGATCCACCGGTTCCGCTAGCTAACCCGATTCTGCCAGCTCCGAAGCCGATCAAACTACCAAAGGACCCGGAACCCAAGGGTGTGCAGTGGAGGTCCCTCTTCATTCAATCCTCCCGGTTCATTCTGTTCGAGCACGCCTACCGGTATGCCACCGAACCGGCGACGAGGGATCCGGACCGTCCATTTTTCAAGGGATATGCCGACTCAGTCAGCGCACTACATGGCTGGGCTGACGGCGATCCTTTCTACGTGAACTACGTGGGCCATCCCATGCAGGGCGCCGTCTCGGGGTATCTCTGGACTCTGAATGACACTCGCTATCGATACGTGGAGTTCGGCCGGAGTCCCGAGTATTGGAAAAGCCGGTTACGCGCCGGAGCTTTCGCGTGGGTATATAGCGAACAGATGGAAATCGGTCCGATCAGCGAGGCCTCGATCGGGAATATACAGGCATCGGCGCCGCAATTCGGATTCGTGGACCACGTGATCACGCCCGCCATCGGCTTAGGTTGGATGATCGCCGAGGATGCGCTGGACCAATACCTGGTTCGATTCGTCGAAGGAAAGACCCGGAACCGAGTCGTGCGAGCCTTGGTGCGTGGCGGGGCGAACCCGAGCCGAAGCCTAGCCAACGTTTTAGGCGGCGAGTGGCCATGGGCTCGACCTCGCGATCAGCTCGACGATGCGAGTCTGGTTCGGCCCGACAAGCTTAAGCGCACAGTTCAGGAACCGGAGCGCCCGGCAGGAGTGGCGCCGTTTGAGTTCGCTGCCAATGCGTATGCATTCCCGGCTTCCACCGGGATATGCGGAGGCGGAGGAGTCTCGGTCGCATTCCGAATTCACCCCAAGTGGCAAGTCGTTCTGGATGTCAGCGGCTGCAACATAAACGGACTCAAGAAGAATCTTTCCGGAGACTCGCATACGTACATGGCGGGATCACGCTGGACACCGCCCCTGTCGGGCCGAATGGTCCCCTACGCGCAGATGCTGTTCGGCGGAAACAAAGTAACCCAGGAACTAATGTTTCCCGTGGAGAAAGCGTCGCTCCAACAGCTGGCCCTAAGCGCCGGCTCACCTCCGCCGAATCACGACCAGTACACGCAACAGTTCGAGGTGGATGGGTTGGCCATGGCTGCTGGAATTGGAGTTGATTATAAGTTCAACCGGGCCTTGGCCTTCCGGATCCTCGATCTCGAATACACGCGCTCCTGGATGAAGAGCTGAATGGCATCGCCGCGCCCAATGGACTGCAAGCAAAGATGGGACTGGTATTACACATGGGTAACTGGTGATGCACTCTACCCAGATAGCTCGCAGGTGAGCAGAAATAATTAGGCGGTTTCTTCCGCCGCTTCATCGTTAGACCGGAGATGACCCTACGCGACGACAAACCATCACGACCTTGGTGCTGATTGGCGCAGTTGTGAACACCGCAGCTTACGGGGGTGAGATTGGGCACTTTGCCCCAGGAGCTTTTAATATTCGCGACTTCGTGATCCCCGATCCTGGTTTCTATTGGGGCGTCTATAACTACGGCTACAGGACAACACGCGCCAATGACGCCAGCGGCAACAAGATCGGCTCCCTGACACTCACCGGCCCACGCGGCCAGACCACAACGGTGAGTCTTGATGTGGATATTTCCGTTTATGCGCTAAGTCCGTTCGTCATGTGGGTTTCCGGGACGAAAGTTCTGGGAGCGAAATACGGCCTAATGTTAAATCCCTCGTTTTCAAACGCCAACATCAATGGCCTGCTCTCGCTTGGAAACAGAACCGGAAGAAGTGTGAACGCGGGAGAGTTCAATATTGCAGACACATACGTCCAGCCAGTTTGGCTGGATTGGACCGGGAAGCATTATGACGTCTCTTATGCCTATGGTTTTTACATCCCAACGGGAACCTACAAGACCACGGCCGTGACGTTGCCGGTTGTCGGTTCCGTGCAGACCCTGTCGGCCAGCAATACTGGATATGGCTTTTGGACCAATCAGAACCAGGGAGCACTCTATATCTACCCTTGGCCAGACCAGCGGCTAGCCATCGAGAACGCACTGACTTGGGAGATCCATCAGAAGAAGAGAAACTTCGATCTTAAGCCCGGTCAAAATCTCACCTGGAGCTGGGGCGTCAGCGAGTATTTCCCGCTCACGAAGGACGAAAATCTTCTGCTCGAAGCAGGCGCAACTGGTTACAGCAGCTTTCAGGTCTCCGATGACAGCGGCACGGACGCCACAAACGCCGGTGTGCGGGACTCCGTCAAGGCGGTGGGGGCGCAGGCCGGGGTCACTGCCGTGAAACGGGCGATCACTTTGAACGTCAGCTGGCTTCACGAGTATTCCGCAGTCGACCGTTTCCAGGGTAATTCGGTCAGTCTGAATTTTGCCGCCAGGTTCTAGACTAAAGCGGCGAACAAACTTTCGGGTCTTGAGAAAGCGAATGTCTTAAGTCATTGCTGTCTGTGTGGCATCCCTATTTTTGGAGAGGAGTCCAGCCATGCTCCAGAGATCTCGTTACGTATTGGTGCACGGTCGCTTACACGCCGCAATCAAATCAGCATTGGTGATTGTCGCGTGCTGTTTGTCCGGAAACATCCTTCGGTCCCAAAACCAGACGGGTCCCGCATCGAACCTCACAGGCAGATCCATCACGGCAATTGGCTACCAGGTGGGAGGCGGATCCACTAAGGTCGACCTTAAGAATACCGGACTGATCACGCAGGTGGATGGTCAGGCGAAGGTTGAAGCCAAGCCTGGAATCACGATGGTAGAGACAAAGATTCAAGGACTAACGTCTCCCACCCGCTTGGGGGCCGAATTCCTCACGTACGTATTGTAGGCGGTTTCACCTGAAGGCCGCGCCATCAATTTGGGCGAAGTTCTATTCGACAACTACGGATACGGCAAGCTGAAGACCACCACGCAACTGCAGAGTTTTTCGCTCTTCGTTACAGCCGAGCCGTATGCACCTGTGCGGCAGCCGAGCGAAATGTTGATTCTGGAGAACGTCTTGCGCGAGAACACCAGAGGAAAGACCTACGTGGTGACCAACTACCAATTGATGAGGCGCACGCAATACCAGAAGCTCGGCAACCCCTTGGCGTTAACACCGGATCTCAAGAATGTCCCTCTCGAAATGTACGAGGCGCGAAACGCCGTTGATATCGCTAGATCACGAGGAGCCGAAAAGTACGCTCCGGACATTTTTTCGAAGGCCGAAGGCGGCTTGAGGTTGGCGGAGAATGCCCTCGAGCGGGGAGCAAGCAGGAAGGAAATCGTCTCACTTGCACGCCAAACGGCGCAGTCGTCCGAAGACGCCCGCGCGCTGACTGCGGAAAAGATGGAACAGGAGCGTATCGCGGCCGAGCGGGCCGCTGCGGCCGCGGCAGCCAAGGCTCAAGCGGAAGAAAAGGCGGCAATCGAAGCAGCGGAGGCCAAGCGAATCGCTGACGCGGAGGCCCAGCGTCAGGCAGAGCTGGCCGCCGCCAGGGAAGCTGTGGTACGGGCCGAGGCGGCGGCGGAAAAGCGAATCGCCGACGCTAAGGAAGCCCAGATGGCAGCCGAGGCTGCTGCTAAAGAAGCCCGCATGAAGGCGGAAGCGGAGATCGCGGACGCCGCTGCTAAAGCCGAAGCCGAGTCCTTGCGGTCGAAGGAAGCAGCTGCCAAGGCAGACGCCGAGAGGGCGCGGCAGGCCGCGGCGGAGTTGCGCGCGCGGCTACTGGATCAGTTCAATCGCATTCTGGAAACGCGTGACACGTTGCGTGGGCTGGTCATCACGATGGCCGACGTCCTGTTCGATACCGGCAAGTATGAGATACGCCCCAGCACGCGCGAGCAACTCGCCAAGGTCTCAGGAATTCTTTTAGCCCATCCGGGATTGAATCTTGAAGTCGAGGGACACACCGATAGCACAGGCAGCGATGAGCTCAATCAACGACTTTCCGAACAGCGGGCCTCCACAGTCCGCGACTACCTTGTCGGACAGGGACTCGCAAGCGATTCAGTAAGCTCCACCGGCTTTGGGAAAGCCATGCCGGTCGCCAGCAATGACACACCTTCGGGACGCCAGAAGAACCGCCGCGTTGAGCTGGTCGTCTCCGGCGAGGTTATTGGCACAGCCATCGGCGAGATCAAACGATAGCGCCGGCGGGGCCACGTTCGCGCACCACTGTCCGTCGCTAGCCGACGAGGATTTTGGGAATGGGCTCGGCCGCTGCGGGTGGCTCGGACGACCGGAGAATAGGTTCGACGTCGGTGCCGGTGGTGCTCACACCAAAGGTGCTCCCGGTATCCTCCCTGGCGACGATCTTGACGCTGGCCCAAAAGGCTTGGTATACCGCCACCAATCCAGGACCTCAACCACTTCACTCCGAGTAAGGCCAGAGGCGAGCAACTGCTCGTTGCCGTCGGATCGCACCTCAATTAAGTCCATGGTCAGACTATCCAGTCCTGCCTCAATTGAAATTCCAGACGCAACACAATATCCCTTCGATTCCCGCCGAAGGCATCCGCCACGTCACCGAAGATGCCGTCTCGATGGGTCAGATCCAAAAAATCAAGGCGGATCATCGGATGGAAGCGCTTGTGGACAAAAAATGGGCTGATGTCACGCCGCACGAATCAGCTAGTTGAATAGACACGACTGGATGGAGGGAATCGAGATGTACACGGGTTTTTCCTCGGGGCCCAAGACCGAATTACCTAGAATCGTACAGCCGTTCCTGGCCTTGGTTGCAGGCATCGCATGCGCGGCAAACGCTCAACGTCTAACGCCCGTCTCCCGCTGGAACTATAGCGGAGAGATACGGCTACTTCAATCTGATCTTGCCCTTCTCGAATCGCAGCAGCCGCGCCGCGATCTGCGGTGTGCTGTTAGCGTGCCTACGCCGGAGCTGGGCTTTGAGTTCATGTTTCATACTGGCTTTGAAGTACGCGTGCCGATCGGCGAAGTCGCTGGCGATGGGAACGAACTGACTATCAACTTGCGCGTTTTCCCTCAGAACCGCCCTAACGATCTTACCTACATGGTGGGAAAAGTGCCCGTTCCCGCGATCGAGAAGCGTGGCAGAGGAGAGGGCAGGTTATACGGATTCTTTGCACTGGGAGAAGGCAAATACCATATCGATTGGCTGATGCGCGACCACCAGGAGCGCATTTGCGCGATGTCATGGGATTTGGAAGCGAAGTTGGATTCGAAGGACAGCCAATTGCGCCAGTGGATTCCTCAGACTCTGATACAGCCGAGCAGGCCGCTCTTCGCGGCAGAACCGCCGGTCATTCGCGCCCGAGAAAAGGGTTCGCCCCGTTTCAGCATCATCGTGAACTTCGATCCTTCAGATCCATCTGCCGCGCTGATCGATGAACCAGGTCTCTATAGCCTGCTGGCCATAGTGCGCCGGATGGGACGCGATCCCCGAGTTGAGCCGTGCTCGATCATCATTTGCTCTTTGGCAACTGAACAAATTGTTTACCAACAGGAGAACAAGGACAGCATCGATCTTCCTGCCTTGGGTGCAGCACTCGCTTCGGTGAAGCTCGGAACCGTTGATGCGAAGCGGCTCGTCTCAACCCATGGGCCGGCACAATTCGCGGCCGATCTCATCCGGGGACAGCTGAGCAGGGAAAACATTGACGCTCTGATTGTATTGGGACCCAAGGGAGGCTCGGACACCAAAGTATCCCGCGCGGCTCTGGAGTCGCTCAATAAGACTGGCAAACCAGCCTTCTATTTGAGCTACGACACGAAATCGCAGTTAAATCTGTGGCGTGACCCGATCAGCAGCATCATGAAGCGCCTGCACGGCTTCGAGTACGGTATCAATCGTCCTAAAGACTTCTTCAACGCGTGGTCAGACGTTGTCTCGCGGATCGTCCAAACAAAGCACGCTCCTCAGGTCTCTGTAGTCACGACCGCGGCCCGGTGAAGTGTGTTCAGATTCACCAGATGCGAGCCGGATATCGTTCGCAGCCCGGGTGGTCTAGGGGGCAAAAAATAAGTCTCCAACCTCAACGCCGGAATCGCAAATACGGAAGGCTATCGGCTGTGAACGCAGGGCCGCGGAACGCGGTTGGGACCCAAGCGCACGTCTCTTTGGGCACTGGCACAGTACAAACAGTAGCAGTCTCAGCAGGAGATTAAGATGCCCTTGGAAGCTCACAGAAATTGCCTTCGGTCGACGGCTCTGGTGTGTGTAGCTCTGCTGGCGCCAGGCAACGTAACAATAATGGCGCAAGCGCCAAGCCCTCCAGCGGCCGCGGAAGCCCCAAAACCGATTTCCGCGGATGAGCTGGATAGCCTGGTCGCTCCCATCGCGCTTTATCCTGACCCGTTGCTAGCCCAAGTGCTGGCCGCTTCGACCTACCCCTTGGAACTCATTCAGCTTCAGCAATGGTTGGCTAAGCACAAGGATCTGAAAGACAAGGCCCTGGCGGAAGCAGTCAAAAAAGAAACTTGGGATCCGAGTATTCAAGCCATGGCGGGGCTTCCGGATGTGGTCAAGCAACTCGCGGATAACATCAAGTGGACCTCGGCGCTGGGAGACGCCTTCCTGGCGCAACAAAAAGATGTGATGGACGCAGTCCAGCGGATGCGCGCGAAGGCAAAGGACTCCGGAAAACTGAAATCCGGCGAGCAGATAAAAGTCGAAACCAAGGTTGTGGAATCCAAGAGCGTTGTCGTCATAGAGCAGTCCAATCCGCAAGTCGTTTACGTCCCCAGCTATGACCCCGTGGTGGTGTGGGGAGCGGCGCCGGTCTACGCCTATCCGCCGGTTTACTATCCGCCACCGGGATACTACGCGGCGGGTGCGGCGCTTTCGTTCGGGGTTGGCGTTGCCATGGGAGCGATGTGGAGCGGAGGCTGGGGCTGGAACGCCGGATGGGGCGGCGGCAACAACAACATCAACATTAACAATAACAACAACTTCAATCGCAACACCAACATTGGGAGTGGAAACGTCGGCAGCGGAAACAGCAGCTGGAAGCACAATCCGCAGCATCGCGGCGGAGCCCCGTACGGAAACAGGGCGACAGCACAACAGTTCGGCGGAACGGCTCGCGGAGACTCTGCGAACACGCGGCAGGCGAATGCCCGACAAAACGCCGGCCAGAGAAGTGGCGGTCAGCAGGCAAGCTTCGGCGATCGCGCAGCCGGCGGCGCGGGTGCGGCCGGCAGCGGTAATCGTGCGGCCGGCGGCGCGGGTGCGGCCGGCAGCGCTGGGAATGCTGGCGCAAATCGCGGTGGCGCGGGAGGTGATCGCGTCGGGAACCGGCAGGTTCCAAGTGGAGGGAGCTCCAAGAGTGGCGGTGCCTTCGAGGGCGCCAACAGAGGTGGCGGCGCAGCACGCACCAATAGTTCGCGTGGCTCTTCCAGCTTTGGCGGCGGCGGCGGCGGTGGCGGTGGTGGAGCAAGGCGCAGTGGCGGGGGGAGGCGCAGGTGAGCACAAGCGGTCCAGCCACGCACAAGGAGAAACCAATGAGACCAAGAAGACGGAACATCGCCGCACAGAGCATTCTCGTAAGGCTTCTGGTAACAACGGCCCTTTGCGCGGCCGGCCTGACGTGGCACGTCGCAGCGCAATCGAAACAACCGACCGCACAATCAACGCAGAAAGCGTTTGACACACCAGAACTCGCCGCCCAAGCGCTGATCCAGGCGGCGGAAAGTTATGATGTGCCTGCCTTGATGGAGATTCTAGGACCAGGCAGCAAAGACATCGTGGTTTCAGAAGATCCCGTGGAAGACAAAAGCCGTGCAGCTGCATTGGTCGCGTTGGCTCATCAAACACATTCGGTCGCTGTCGATCGGAAGAATCCCGCGCGTGCCGAGATCTCCTTTGGAAATGACGCCTGGCCTCTTCCCATCCCGCTGGTCAATCGAAATGGAAAGTGGTTCTACGATACCAAGGCCGGACGCGATGAGATACTTTTCCGCCGCATCGGGAAGAACGAACTGGACGCCATCCAGGTCTGCCGTGGTTTCGTCGAAGCGCAACAGGAATACGCTCTGGAAAAGCACGATGGCGTGAACCAGTACGCGCAGCGAATCGTTAGCATTCCGGGTAAGCGTGATGGTCTTGCCTGGCAAAATCCCGACGGAAGCTGGGGGGGGCCGGTCGGCGAGGCCGTCGCCAAAGCAGTGCAGGAAGGTTACGGCGCCAACCGTCCCTATCATGGCTATTTTTTCAAGGTGTTAAACGGACAGGGTCCCGCTGCGCCGCTGGGCCAGTTGGATTTTGTCGTCAAGGGCGTAATGATCGGAGGGTTTTCTCTCGCCGCTGCGCCAGCACAGTACCGAGTGACAGGAGTCGAGACATTCATCGTCAGCCAGGACGGAGTCGTCTTTCAGAAGGATTTGGGTCCCAATACGCTTACGGTCTTTAAGAATATGGAGCGCTACAACCCCGACAAGACTTGGCGTCGCACCAACGACGAGCCGTAAATACGAAAGCGCACTGCATGCTACCCTCACGGTGGACACTCCGTCGAACAGTCACGCTTGCCGCATGTCTGCTTCTGCCTCGGTGCGCCTGGTCACAAATTCCCAGGCAGAGTGGAACGCTAACCGTGACCGGGTACCCTGGGCAGGCTCCTGTCATCCAGGTAAATGGCAAATCCTACGTGGAAATCGAGTCGTTAGCTCGTCTCACAAGCAGCTCCATAAGCTTTCGAGGTAAGCAGATTATCTTGACTCTTCCTCCTTCAGTAGAAAATACAGCAGCCCCGGAGAAAAGCCGGCCGGCGGGATTTTCGAAAGAGTTTCTGAAGGCAAGTATTGAAGAGCTGACGGCAATTAGGGAATGGAGAGTTGCGATCCTCAATGCTGTCCAGAGTAACTTTCCAGTGACAGATGACTTGATAGCGGAGTATCGCAGGACAGCTGATTCCAAGCATGCGTTAACATCTGCAACACTAGCTACAGACTCCGACCGAAGTGCTCTTGCATTGCTTGGCAACGAGTTCAGCAAGATGCAAACTCTCAGCGACAAGTATCTGGCACTGAGAAAGAGCCTCACTTACATTGCTCCGGATTCGTTAGACAAGGATCCATTGAACCAGCAAATCTTGAGCTGCGGCCGGGGCCTGGCGTCATTTGCTACCAATGCTCAATTCGAGGATATTCCGGCGTGTCATTGAACCTGCGTATCGGCTCAGCCAACGTGCTGGGTTCGCACCACCCGCCCAATCCGTTGACAATTTCGCGGCGGTCCATCTTCGTAGAGTCCTCGAACGGAACACGCCCGTAACGTCCTTCCTCCAAAAAAGTAAATCACGCAAGCTATCTCTCGAATCCCCATAGGGGACGAAGCTCGGAGTCATTTCGGAACGGTCGAACCAGCATGAGAAGGTCACTGAGAGCTCGGTCGCTAGCGGGCTCGCGGCTCTCATGTTCTGTTGAGCGGATGGACCTATGACAAAGGGCGTCGCCTTGGTGGCTTGGGTCTTGACGGCAGTCTATTACTTCTACCAGTATGCTCTGCGGTCGGCACCGTCCGTCATGATGCCGCAATTGTCCGAGGCTTTCGGCGTCGGCGCTGTAGCCTTAACAACTGTGCTCGGTCTGTTCTATTACGGGTACGCTGCGTTCAGCGTGGTGGCCGGCGCCACCATCGACCGGATTGGCGCACGAATGGTGATTCCCGCGGGCGCCCTGATGACCGCAATAGGAGCGTTACTCTTTGGGACCGGCAATTTGGCCGCCGCCAGTTGTGGCAGGTTTCTACAAGGGGCCGGCGGTGTATTCGCCCTGGTAGGCGCCGTTTACATCGCGAGCAAGAACTTCCCGTCATCGCACGTTGCAACTCTGATTGGAGCCACCCAGATGTTCGGAATGGCCGGGGGGGCGGCAGGCCAGTTCGCAGTGGGACCGCTTATTACGGAAGGCGTGTCATGGAAGACCTTCTGGACCAGTATGGGCCTGGCAGGCTTCGTGATGGCCGCTACGCTCGCCTTCGTCCTCCCCAAGGACGACGCTCCGAAGCCAGAGGGCGATTGGCTCAAAGGCCCGGTTTCGGCATTAATCTTCGTTTTCAGAAACCCACAGTCGATCTTGTGTGGCCTTATTGCGGCGCTAATTTTCATCCCAACGACAATCTTCGACATGGTTTGGGGCGTGCGGTTTATGCAGGAAGCACACGGATTTCCGTACGAGGAAGCGGTTATTCGCTCGGCAACTGTCCCTTTGGGTTGGATCATTGGTTGTCCGCTCTTGGGCTTCGTTTCGGACCGGCTCGGCCGCAGGAAGCCGGTGATCATTGTGGGAGCGTGCATGCTCCTGACGTCCCTCGCGTGGATATTATACGGTCCCCCGGGCATGTTCGCTCCCTATGTACTTGGCCTAATCGCCGGAGCATCGTCTGGAGCCGCCATGCTCTTGTACACGGTCATTAAGGAAGTAAACCCGGCACAATACGGAGGCACCGCGACTGGCGTGATTAATCTTCTAAACTTCACCTTCAGCGCTCTGGTGGGGCCGGTTTTCGGATGGATTATGCAGGATATGTCTGTGGCGGAGTCACCGGGCCTGAAGCACTATCAGACAACATTCAGTCCTATCTTGTGGGGCGTTGCCACGGCGGCCGTTCTAACTTTCTTGTTGAAAGAGACTGGACCAGCCGTGCGCGTCCCGGCGGAACTGGCAGAAACTGTATGACCTCAGGAACGGGAAAATATGAGCGGCTATTGCAGCGATGTTCAGGCTTGCATCCAGTGCCGACCGTGGTGGTCCACCCCTGCGAAGAAACCGCTCTGGCCGGAGCCATTGAAGCCTGCCAGAAAGGCCTGATCGCTCCCATCCTGGTCGGCCCCGCAGCCAAGATCGAATGGGTGGCTAAACGCGCGGGGATCGACCTCGCAACGACTCAAATTGTCGATACGCCGCACAGCCATGGTTCGGCTGCGAAAGCAGTGGCCATGGTGCGTGAGGGCTCGGCTGAGTTGGTGATGAAGGGCAGCCTGCACACCGATGAGCTGCTGGGAGCGGTTGTCGCGCGCGACATCGGCTTGCGGACTGGACGCCGCCTCAGTCACGTGTTCCTCATGGATGTGCCCACCTACCACAAAGTGCTCGCCGTGACAGACGCGGCAATAAATATTGCTCCCACGCTCGAGGACAAAGTAGACATCTGCCAGAATGCGATCGATCTCGCAATCGTGCTTGGTGTGGAGAAGCCCAAAGTCGCGATCCTCGCAGCTGTCGAAACAGTTACGTCGAAGATGCCCGCCACCATTGATGCGGCGGCCCTCTGCAAGATGGCGGAGCGGGGCCAGATCAAGAGTGGCATTCTCGATGGACCCTTAGCTTTCGACAACGCGATCAGCAAATACGCCGCCGAGGTGAAGGGTATCCATTCTGCTGTCGCCGGAGATCCCGATATTCTTCTCGTTCCCGATCTGGAAGCCGGCAACATACTCGTCAAGCAGCTTAGCTTCCTTGCGAACGCAGATAGTGCAGGACTGGTTCTAGGCGCCCGGGTCCCGATCATCCTGACAAGCCGTGCAGACAACGTCCGATCGCGGATCGCAAGTTGCGCGGTCGCGGTGCTGGCCGCACGAGCGCAACGAAACGCCCTCGCAGGGGTCGTGGCATGAACGACTATGCTCTCGTCCTCAATGCCGGCTCGTCGAGCTTGAAGTTCTGCGTTTTCGAAAGGCCTGAAGAAGAAAACTGGCATCTGGCCTCGCGCGGCCAGATCGACGGCATTGGAACGTCGCCTCGGATTTCCGCTAAGGACGCCGGAGACCGAATCCTCGTGGATCAGAAACCCGACGCTGAAATGCGCGATAGCCGCGACGCGCTGAATACACTGGCTGCGTGGCTCAAATCCACGTATGGTGGTGCACGTGTGCTGGGCGTTGGGCACCGGGTTGTACATGGAGGTCCTCGGTACAAGAGCCCGACTATCGTGACACCTGGAGTCCTCGCTGAACTTCGTAGTTTGGTGCCGCTCGCTCCCTTGCACCAGCCGCATAATCTTGCAGCGATTGAAGCTGTTTCGGAACGCATGCCCAACGTCCCACAGATTGCTTGCTTCGACACGAGCTTTCATCGCAGCCAGGCACCAGTGGTCTCGCTGATTCCCTTGCCCTACGAAATTCGCCGCACAGGAGTGCAGCGATACGGTTTTCATGGCCTGTCCTACGAGTACATCGCGAATATTCTTCCGCAGGCAGCGCCCGAGATCGCGAGTGGGCGCGTCATAGTGGCGCACTTGGGAAGCGGAGCCAGCATGTGCGCCTTGAAAAACGGAGAAAGTGTCGACAACAGCCTCGGCTTCACAGCGCTGGATGGCCTTTGCATGGGTACCAGGCCGGGCGCTTTAGACCCTGGTGTGGTTCTTTACCTCTTCCAGACTTTGGGGCTTTCCGCCAAAGAAGTGGAAACCATTCTCTATAAGAAGTCCGGCCTAAGGGGCATATCCTGTATCAGCAACGACATGCGCGATCTCCTACGAAGTGCCGACCCAGCAGCCCGCCTGGCAGTCGATTACTTCGTGTACCGGGCCGCCAAGGAAATCGGCGCTCTCGCCGCGGTGTTGGGCGGCATCGATGGGCTGGTCTTCACGGCTGGGATCGGAGAGAACTCCCCGGAAATCCGTCGGCGAATCTGCGAATCTTCCGCATGGCTCGGCATCGAACTCGACGCCGAGGCTAACGGACGTAGCGGTCCCCGGATCTCCACATCCGGCAGTAAAGTCTCGGCGTGGGTTATCCCGACCAACGAGGAATTGACGATCGCCCGGCACATGGGCTTGCTGCTTGGGCTTGTAGAAACCCTCGAATGACGAGCGCAAAGGAGGCTATTCGATGCCTACGACCATGACGCCCAAGCCGTCTGAGACAAAATTGCTTTCCCCATGGGAGGGATTCCGTGGAGGCATTTGGCAGAAGGAACTCGACGTTCGCGATTTCATTCAACAGAACTACCGGCCGTACGAGGGTGATGAGTCTTTCCTCGCGCCCGCAACGGAGCGTACGGGAAATATCTGGAACCGGCTCAAGGCACTCTTCGTCGAGGAGCGAAAAAAGGGAGTTCTGGACATCTCACAGATTCCTAGTTCGATCACCGCGCACGGTCCCGGTTATATCGACCGTGAAAGCGAAATCATTGTAGGTCTGCAGACCGATGCGCCTCTGAAGCGCTCAATCATGCCGAATGGTGGTCTGCGGATGGTTCTGAGTGCCCTTAAGGCTTACGGGTATAAGCCCGACCCGTTTATTGTCGAGACCTTTTCCAAGTATCGAAAGACGCATAACGAAGGTGTGTTCGACGCATACACAGCCGACATACGAAAGTGCCGCAGCTCGCATATCCTGACGGGTCTGCCGGATGCGTACGGACGAGGCCGGATCATCGGCGACTATCGGCGCGTGTCGCTATATGGCGTCTCGCGGCTCATCGAGTGCAAACAGCGGGAAAAGCAAAAGCTCGACTCAGCCATGTCGACGGACGATATCATCCGCGATCGCGAGGAACTCAGCGAGCAGACGCGCGCGCTGGAAGAGCTTCAGCAAATGGCCGCAAGCTACGGATTCGATATCTCCGGTCCTGCGGGCACCGCTCGCGAGGCCGTACAGTGGCTGTATTTCGCGTATTTAGCGGCAGTAAAAGAACAGAATGGCGCAGCCATGTCGCTGGGCCGCGTATCTACCTTCCTCGACGTCTACTTCCAGCGCGATCTGGACTCAGGAACTCTCACGGAGTCGCAAGCGCAGGAAATCGTCGATGATTTCGTCATCAAACTCAGAATCGTGCGTTTTCTGCGAACACCCGAATACGACGAGCTCTTCGCCGGAGATCCGACCTGGGTCACCGAGTCCATCGGAGGCATGGGGGATGATGGACGGCCGCTCACAACTAAAACGAGTTTCCGGTTTCTGCAAACTCTTTACAACCTGGGTCCCGCTCCGGAACCTAATCTCACGATCTGGTATTCACCGCGTCTGCCCGACGGTTTCCGCCGTTTCGCCGCCAAAGTGGCTATCGACACTAGCGCAATTCAGTTCGAAAGCGACGAGACCATGCGGCGCAGCTTGGGAGACGACGGCGCCATTGCGTGCTGCGTCTCGCCGATGGTGGTAGGCAAACAGATGCAGTTCTTCGGCGCTCGGGCGAACCTCGCCAAATGCCTCCTATACGCCATCAATGGCGGGAGGGACGAAATCAGTGGCGAGCAGGTGGGTCCGGCATTAGGCGCAGTCGAGGGTGACTACCTTGATTTCGATGAAGTGACCGACAAGTTCGAAAAGATGATGGACTGGCTTGCGGGCGTGTACGTAAACGCGATGAACGTAATCCACTATATGCACGACAAGTATGCTTACGAGCGCATCGAGATGGCATTGCATGACTATGCGCCTATTCGAACCATGGCCTTCGGAATGGCCGGTATGTCGGTGGTCGCAGACAGCCTTTCCGCGATCAAGTACGCGAAAGTCCGTGCAATCCGCGATAAGAGCGGCTTGGTAACGGATTTTCAGTGCGAAAACGATTTTCCCAAGTTCGGTAACAACGACAACCGGGTGGACCAGCTAGCCACATGGGTCGTCAGCGCGTTCATGCAAAAACTAAGGAAATACCCTACGTATCGGCAAGCGCTGCATACTCAATCCATCCTGACGATCACGTCGAATGTCGTGTACGGGAAGAGTACTGGAAACACTCCAGACGGCCGCCGCAAAGGGGAGCCGTTCGCGCCGGGCGCAAATCCGATGCACGGCCGAGACACCCACGGCATCCATGCGTCAGCTGCGTCGGTCGCCAAGATACCGTATCGCGACGCCGCGGACGGTATTTCTCTGACCACGACCTTGGTACCGACCGGTCTCGGCCGTTTGGACCAAGACCGCGTGCCAAACCTCACCAGCATGCTTGACGTCTTTTTCACCGCTACGGGATACCACATGAATGTAAACGTGCTGAATCGAGACACTCTACGCGATGCGATGGATCACCCGGAGAAGTATCCGAGCCTTACCATCCGTGTGTCTGGTTACGCCGTGAACTTCGTGCGGCTGACGCGTGAGCAGCAGATGGATGTCATCAACCGAACGTTCCATGGAGGGGATAGCCGTGTCTGAAAATCAGCTTCAGGAGAAGATTGCCCTGGAGGCGAATAGCCCGTTCGAACTCCGTGTCAATCTTAGCAGGGATATGCCGGAATCCGATGTGCGATCGTCTCTCGCCAACGGCGATATGGGCTTCCTGCATTCGTTCACGACGGGTTCCACCGTGGACGGGCCCGGCGTTCGGGTTGTTGCGTGGACGGCAGGTTGTGTGTGGCATTGTCTCTACTGCCACAACCCGGATACGTGGAATACCCGGAACGGCATTCCCGTGACCGTTGAAAGAGCGACAGAGGAACTTCGCAAATACCGTTTCGGACTAAGAATCATGTCGGGCGGCTTCACGCTGAGTGGAGGTGAGCCCTTGATGCAAGACCGCTTCGCCGTGAAACTTTTTATGGCTGCTAAGGAAATGGGAATCCACACCGCGATCGAGACCAACGGGTACCTCGCTGATCGGCTCAGCGACGCTGAGTTGGAGACCATCGATTTGGTGATGTTGGGCATCAAAACCTGGGGTTCCGATCGGCACCGTTACCTTACTGGGATGGATATCGCTCCCACGCTGGCATTCGCTCAACGCCTTGCGGCCCGCAAGCGCCCAATCTGGGTACGCTTCGTGCTGGTTCCCGGGTTGACTGACGACCCCGACAATATTGCCGGCATCGCCAGCTTCGCGGCGAGCCTCGGGAATGTCGAAAGAGTCGAGGTCCTGCCCTTTCATCAGCTGGGCCGGTACAAGTGGAAGGAGCTTGGCATGGACTACAAGCTCCAGGAGGTAGAGCCGCCTACACCGGAGGCGTGCAAGCGCGTGTGTGAGCAGTTCCGGTCCATGGGCCTTGCTGCCGATTGAGCGGGTGACTAGCCGAATCGCTACCCTGGCCTATTCGATCGGGCCGTAGTAGCCGCGCCGCCACGAAACGTGCAAAGGTTGCTCACCGGCATATTGAGGGACCTCAACCTTCACGGTATGGTACTTACCGTCTCGCTCCCGCAGAGGAGGAGCGAAACCCAGGACATACTCAGCGTGTGCTTCCACACTGAGTGCGCCCGCGGCTTCAGGCAAGTTATCCAGATCATGTACCTGGTAGGCACGTCCGCCGCTCTCGTTCGCAAGCTTGTCCAGGACGGGAGTATGGCTATCCATTGAAATTGAAAAGATTCGTACGTCCGCCTCCCGTACCAGGCTCCGGATCTCGCCTTCGCTGTAACGGCTGTTGTTGTCCCCGCCGTCGGACAGGATCAAGAGCACACGCCGGTTCAGGCTAGCCCGCTTCATGTGATTGATCCCCAAAAATATCGCATCGTATAAGGCAGTCCAACCGCTAGGCTGAGCCACTGCAAAATCGGCTTCGATATCTTCGGGATTTGTCGTGAACCCGTGCACAAGTTCGGGCCGGTCCTTGAAGGTGATCAGGAAAAACTCGTCGCCGCGCGAACTCAAGCGTAGGAACTCGCGAACCGCTCGTTGTGCTTGCCCTAACTTATTCTTCACACTGCCGCTAATATCCAGGACCACGCCCACGGAGATCGGTCCATCCTCAATGAAGAACTCCGAAAGGTCTTGTTCGACCCCGTCATCCCAAACCCTGAAATCCTGCTTGTGTAATCCCTGCATGGGACGGCCGTACGAATCCGTCACTGTCGTTGGAATGAAAACTCGATTGACGTCGGATCGAAGTACGCCAGACGGTAATGCCTTAGCGTCTAAACGGGTTGGAATCCTGGGCGTGATGGAGACTCTGACGTCGCTAGTCTGGGCGAGCGTAGAACCTGTGAAGGCAGCGCAAACTAGCGCGATACAGCCCGTCTTTAGTGAAGCGCGGGATCCCCTGGCTAGTCCCCAAGGTCCCTGGGACACAAAACGCATTTAATACTCGGCGAATCCTTCCGCCGAGTATCATAACATGCCCGATCCAACTCACGCCGCAAATCTTCCCACTCCCCAGGTGGGAGGAGCCTGGGGAGTTGCGCCCTTACCGATGGATGCTACTTAGGAGCCCACGTTCCGTGGGCTCGAGTGTTCAGCCCATTATTGAGCACCGAACGTGAACACGATTCCTCCCAGATACCGGAAGCTGTTCTGATTGTTCGTATCCGTGAACGGGTTGGTGAGGCGAGTGCCGATATAATCCAATTCACCGAGCCGAAGTGCCACGGTCTTGTTCATCCTCCAGTCGAGTCCGCCACCACCGGCCCATGTAAAGGGATGTTGGGTTCCTGTCGCGTTCAACGTTCCCCCACCGGCATTGATGGCCTTCGCCAGTTCCCCGTATCCGTTAATGTTGGACTGGCCCATCAGGAATTCGCCATACACGTAGAACCTACTTGTATGAACTCCGACGACGGGGCCAAACAGATAGGTAAACATGTTGGCATTGGACTTGAAGGTCCCGGTCGGAATCGTGCCATGAGGCGTCACAGTCGGCCCAGTTGAGGTAAGGGTCCACTGGGTGCTGCCATAGCCCTGGAAGTCGCCCTTGATGCCGAAGTACCGCCCGAAGTTACCTTGAAAGCCCCCACCGCCGCCGTTCAGCGCCCGGCTCTGTAGCCCGTTTAGCGTGGGGTTGAATTGCATATACGAATAGTCGCCGTATAGTTCCCACTTCGGCGTGCTCTGTGCGAACACCGTCGCCGTAAACATCATCGCAGTGGAGACCAGCACTACATTCTTGATTCTCATGGTTTTCCTGCTCCTTCTAAATCCTCAATACCCCAAAGTCTTATCTGTGACCTCGCGCGGAGCGAGGCTCGTGAGCTTACTGATTAACCCCAGGATCAATTCCCCTGGATTGCGCAGCCTGCAGCCGACAGTCACCTGCAAGACGTTTGATATCCAGACTCTCTGCCTTCGTGATGAGGATCTATGGAATGCGACTTTCTTTTTTTAGACCGGCGCCCAAGAGTTATCTTTTTCAAGAGGTTCCAGGTGTTGCGGACATCTCTATCCCAACTGCCGGAGGGCTTAGCTCTCGCGGTAGTTCAAGAGAATCGCGCCGATTAGGATGAAACAGACGGGCCATACGCGCCCCAGGACACGCCCGCGATGTGCGGGGAGCCTCAGTTCAAGCCATCGCGACCACCCAGCCACAACCGCAAAAAGAGCGAGCAGCGTATGACTCAGCTCTGCTAGAAATTCTTCCTTTAAGTTGCCCAACGAATGCGAGTGCGTCAGCAAGAGAGCGCCACCAACCGCGCACACCAGGGGAAAGACCAATCCGCCGGCTCGCATCGTGAGGCGGCCGCTTCGTACCGCCGATTCGAACACTCCGAACGCGGCGATCAACACCACGAACAGTCGGTGCTGAGCCACTTCAGCGACCTGAAAGCTTTCCCAGAATCCGCGGGCGCCAAGCGGCCAGTTCTCTGCGTCCGCGCGAAGGAACAGGAAGGCTGCCAGACCGAGAAATACTAGTGGCCAGTGCCGCGCCCACGAAATCCTTCGCGCCAGCAGTGAGAGGAGGCCCGCTGCAAGTACGACCATTCCAGCCCAGTGGTGGTTGTACTCGGACCACGCGATATCGGCGGGCTTGCTGGGATGCGTCAGCTGGCCGGGCACGAAGGAGCCAGGCACAGCCGTTATGACGGAGGTCGTCAACGGCGTCGGCGGCGAGAGATCCTGCAGAGCCGGCGTCTGCATTCGCGGCCATTTCGGGTTCACGCGTGCCGCGATTTCCGACATCGTGACGCGGCCCACGGTCACATCAACCGCGGGAGGTATGGAGGTTAATGAGGCCGCCGCCAATATCACTGTGAAGCCGATGCCCACTTCTGCTTCTCCAAACCGCCGCAAGGGCAGAAGATTCGCGGCGACTCCAGCCCGAACCGCGCGAACGATTCTCAGATTCAATCCGCCGAGACAGACAAGCAGAGCTGTCAGCGTAACCTTCGACATCAACATGAGGCCATAAGTAGTGCCCGCCAACGCACTCGGGCGTCCCACATAAAGCAAAGCCATTGACCCGCCGGCAGCGGCAAGAACTGCCACTGAAATCATGGCCATTCGCGAGAACCGGCTGGTGATCAACCGGGCGGCCTCCCGGTTGGGAGTTTTTCTCAACGTCCACAGGAGATAGGGCATCGCGCCGATCCATGCGGCACTGGCGAGGTGGTGGGCAAAAGTTAAACATGCGAGTACTCCGCGATGTTCCAGGCGCGCGGCGGAATGGCTGGTCATCACAGCGCCGTATAGGATCAGAATGCAGGCAACAGGACACGCCAGCTTCCTGTACCGCGTGTGTACGAATGCTCCCACGCAGGCCGCCCCAACGATTATGAACCCGCCCGCTACACAGAAGCCCGCACCCCTCACTTCGGTCCACGTCAGGCCGGCCGTATTCATTAGAACGGCGGAATTGGCACAAACGAATATGATCTGGGTAGCCGCCAGCAACACTGCGGAAGTTGTCACGAACCTTGACGGCCCCAGCCCGCTCGCGGAGTCGCCGGCGTCCTCCCTGGCAATCGCCAGGAGAAAGATCACACCGCCGATCGTCAACGCCTCGAAGGCGAGCGTCATTCCACGGAACAGGACGGAAATGAACGCGAAGATGTCAAGCAATTGCTCCACAGGCAATTACTGCGTGCGGAAGGGCAATTCACCGCGCGTGATGTGACCGTCCTCGGCCAGAACCTGCCACCGCAGGAAGTATAGGCCCGGCGCCAACTTTGCCACCTCGGACCTGACAGTGTCAGGCGAAGGCTGATCCACTACCAGCACCCGCTCACTGCCGTCCGGAAGTAAGAGGATCAGCCGGGAGCGTTTCACGTCAATTCTCGAACTGAACTGGAGCCGCACGTGTACCGTGCCACCGCGTACGATCTCATTGGATGCCGGCACAGTTGAACGTAGAATGGCATGACCGTCGAGGCGCGGGAGTGTTAAACAGAACGTCAGGGCCCCGAGCGATATAGCACGGCTAAGGGTATGACTCATGCTCTGGTCCTCCTAAAAGCGGAACACCGGTCCCGCATCGAGCTCAATTCGAGGATTTCAACCCATTTTCACGATGCACGCTGAGCGAAACAGACGTAAAATATAGCTCCAGACCGGCTGGGCCGCGTATTTCACTTGCCTGCACCGATGAAGTGTCTGACCAGCTACCCCTGAAAAAGATCGCTCGGACTCCGGTTCGCCCGCGGCCACGCTCTCGATTCGATACCAGGGAAATGCAATAAGGATCGCGCGCGTCCTGCGATCCTCTACAGTGAGGTTCTCTGCATCGATCCGAAACAATAGACGATCCCGAGCCGCAAATCGAACCGGCGTTCGCGTGCCCAGAAGTCGGACGAACAGAGCCGCCTTTCCGCAGGCGAGTCGATATCGGTCCGGCCCTACTTTTATCAAGGTTCCGCTCAAGCGGATCATCGCCTCTTGCGCATTCATAGGTCCTCTGAACGGCTCGCAGCCCAGCGCCACATGGCCGCCCCCTCCGGTCCATGAGACCTTCCCTAACCGTACAAGTGTTGCCGCTGCCGTGAATCGGACAACCGCAGCGTCTTCGCACGGATGAGGCTCCCGGTACGGTTGATTCAACCAAAAATACCCAAGTCTTTGGCCCGTTTGGCGCAGGCGGTCGCACTGACAATTCAACCCATCAGACTGGCCCTCCAGGGACCATGCCTTCCGGACAGTCGTCCCCCACGGGACAGGCCATCTCTCGAACAATCTGATTGGCATCTGGATTTTATTGAAATAAAGCACATTAACTTTATGACAGATGGTGGCCACGCGACTGCTAAGCCTGACGTATGCAAATCATTTGTGATTCACTTTCAGGGGACCTCCAGTTCGTCACGCTGGCAAAGCAGGGCGATCGAGAAGCGTTTGACGAGTTGATTCGCCGCCATCGCAGTAGATGTGTCAACCTGGCCGCCTCCATCCTTCGAAACCGGGGCGAAGCCGAGGAAGAAACACAGAATGCATGCTGGAAGGCATTCAAGCACATCGATCAATTCCAGGGAGAAGCCGAATTCTCCACCTGGCTGTTGCGGATTGTCCAGAACCAGTGCCTCATGCTGCTTCGCCAGCGACGTCAGGCTCAATTCGTTCAATTGGATGACCGCAGTCCCGAAGGCGGGAACGAACCCATCCAGCTGCCCACACCGGATGCTGATCCCGAGGGCGAACTTGGCAAGCGGGAAGTGCTCCTGGCATTGCAGCTCGAGATTCGCCGGATTCCGCCGTTGTTACGGAAAGTGGTGCTGATGCGCGACGTGGAAGAGTTGTCGATGCATGATCTTGCCGAACGGCTGGGGATCACCGTTCCTGCCGCGAAGTCCAGGCTGCTGCGAGCGCGGGCAGAACTGCGCCAGCGAATGTTGCGGCATTGCACGCGGACCGGTTCGTGGACCTTGATGACCCGCGTGGCCGCTCCTCCCGAGAGAGTCTTTCATCAGCAAGCACGGAGGCATCCATCAATGTAATGCGTGTTCTTTGTCTGCTAGTTCTTGCGCTCGCGTGCTTGGGCCAACAGCCCTCAGCCACAACTGACCGCCCGAAGATCGGGGTCGTTCTTGAAGGTGGCGGCGCGCTGGGTTTGGCCCATATCGGCGTCCTGCAATGGTTTGAGGAGCATCGGATTCCAGTCGACTACCTGGCCGGCACAAGCATGGGCGGCTTGGTGGGAGGGTTGTATGCCACCGGAATGCGCGCAATGGAGCTGCAGGCGCTCGTTTCCACGATCGATTGGAGCGAAGCACTGGACGGGAAGACGCCCTATCAGGCGCTCTCTTTTCGCCGCAAAGAAGACCAGCGCTTCTTTCAGAATGGTCTCGAGTTCGGCCTTCGCAACGGGTTCCGGGGGCCAGGAGGATTGAGCTCGGGCCAGCGGATAACGTACCTATTCGACCGGGTGACGTTTCCGTACTCGAATCTAAAGAACTTTGACGATTTGCCGATACCTTTCCGCTGCGTCGCGACAGACCTGAATTCAGGAAGACAATACATCTTCGAAAACGGACACCTTGGCGAGGCCCTTCGAGCGACCATGAGCCTACCTGCAATCTTCACCCCAGTGACAAACGAAAAGAGCATGTGGGTGGACGGCGGGCTTTTAAATAATTTACCCGTGGACGTGGCAAAGAAGATGGGGGCGGACATCGTCATCGCGGTCCACCTAACTACTTCCCCTTTTCAGCCTGAGAGCAGTCGTTCGCTGCCATCAGTCGCGCAGCGATCCATTAGCGTGACAATCGAGGCCAACCAGTTGCACAGTCTCGAAACCGCGGATCTCGTGGTGTCTGCGGACCTCGCAGGCTATACCGGTGCCGACTATGGCGCCAGCGCCCAGATTATCGCGAAGGGAACGGATGGAGCACAGAAAAAGTCTACGCTGCTCGCGAAGCTGAGTCTCGACGAAGCTGCATGGCAACAGCACCTGGAGTTCCGTGAGTCCCGCCGGATACGCTCTTCGCCCGCGCCGGCTTTCATCCAAGTGAGCGGTGCTGACTCGCGCTTGTCCGGCGGGATTGAGAAAGAACTGGCGAACAACCTCGGAAAACAACTGGACTTCGATCGGCTGGAAAAGGACATTGACGTAATTTCGGGTATCGGTCGTTTCACACGTTTTTCATACGGGATGACTGAGTCCCAGGGCCGCGCAGGACTCGAGATTCGAGCAGAAGAGAAAGACTATGCCCCGCCCCTTGTGAACATTGGCTTCCTGATCGATGGATCAGAACTTTCCAATGTCCGATGGACGACAAATGCGCGAATTACTGCGCTTGACGTAGGCGGCTTTCGGTCGGAATGGCGGACAGACCTTTCGCTCGGTTCCACTTGGCGACTCTCTACCGAATACTACAGGCCTATTTCCGTGATCAGCAAGTGGTTCGTGGCCCCGCGACTTTTTGCCGCGAACGTTCCCTTCGACTTGTACCGTCGTTCGGATCAACTTGCACAGTACAGGATTCGCCGATACGGCGGGGGTGCCGACGTAGGGTTCGCAATTGATCGATTCAGCGAGCTACGCGTCGGTTACGAAGGGGGGTATTTCAGGTCTACCCTAAGCATTGGTTCGTCTGTGCTCCCTGCCCCCGAGAGCCGGACTGGTGTGTCTTCGATTAGCTACAGCGTCGATAGACTCGACAGCCCACTAGTGCCTCGAACCGGTGAAATCGGGCGGTTCCGTGTTGCCTGGGTCGACGCCGCTCCTGACGCCCCCAAAGGCTTTCCTTTCTCCGAGGCGTATATCGGACTGATTCGCCCCATCAGCAAGCGTGGCTCCGTCTACTTGCAGGCCTCCGGTGGCACCACCTTTGGTCACGATGATACGGGCATACCACAATTCTTCCTGGGTGGACCGAGTCAGCTGAGTTCCTATGGCAGAAATGAGTTAAGGATGAACCAGTATTGGCTCACCCGTGTCGGTTACGTTTACGAGTTGTTCAGTCTCCCTCCCTTCATAGGGCACAAGACGTACTTCACTTCCGCTTACGAGATCGGGAAGGCGTACGGCGCTCCTGGTGCATCTCGTTTGCCGAACGACGGCAGCCTAGGCCTGGTGATGGAGACTCTGGTCGGCCCTCTTTTCGTCGGAGGAAGCGTTGGAGATAGTGGTCATCACCGGGTTTATTTCAGCTTGGGCAGATTCTTCTGAGAGTCGAGGCGTGCGTGCAACCCGCAAGGATGAAACACATCTTGCTTGGCGCAGTTGTCTGCCTTGCATTTCCAGCGTTTCCCCGCGACAAGACGGACGTGATTGTCATGAGGAATGGCGACCGCCTCACTGGTGAAGTGAAAAACCTTGCAGGCGGAGTCCTCAAGGTTGACCTTAGCTACGTGGATGGCACGATTGCCATTGACTGGCTAAACGTCGCCCGACTGCAAAGCCAGTCCCTGTTCCTTGTACAGCTCCAGGATGGCTCCATTTACTCGGGCACAGTCATCACTCCGGATACCTTGGGAGGCATTCCTGTGAAGATAGAGATACAGTCGAACTTCGGTCAAGAGCCCCTAAGCGTCGATAAATCTGCAGTCGTACGCTTGACGCAAACTTCCGAAAGCCTGCTGGAACGCTTCAGTGGCAGCTTCACGATAGGGGCACTCTACTCCAAAGGAAACAGCACGACCCAATACAGCATCGGTTCGGAACTTGACTATCAGCAGGTCCGTTGGGGCTCAAGACTCCGTTACAATTCGAACCTGTCTTCCAGCGCGGGCGCTGCGACGGCTACACGTAACCAGGTTGATTTGAGCGCATACCGCTTGTTGCCGTGGAAAAACTATTTTTACGATGGAAGCGCCGCCTTCCTACAGAGTTCGGTACAAGGAATTCAGAGTCAAACGAACCTGGCGTTTGGCTTGGGCCGGTATCTGAACAATACCAATCGGGTCCGTTTCACTGCGCTCGGAGGCCTTGGATGGCAGAAGACCATCTACCAGGGCACAGTTTCAACCCAGGCGTCGCAGGACGTCGCAGTAGCTTTGGTGACCCTGGATCTGGAGGCTTTCAGCTTCAAGAAGACACGACTCGATGCCGACGCCAGCGTCGTCCCCGCCCTCACGGATCCAGGACGTCTCTTTTACAGAACCAATCTGGCTTACTACCTTAAGCTGTTCGGCAAAATCGACTGGAACTTTTCGTTCTATGGGAATTGGGACACCCGCCCGCCACCGCACTTCCAGGGCAGTGACTATGGCTCCAGCACCGGATTGAGTTGGACGTTTGGAAACAAGTGACACTCATCCTGAATACTTTGTGACTCCGCACATCGCTGTTTTGCATCTCGAATCCGAGGAACCATGAAGACGGCAAGAACGACCCTTCTCTGTGCCCTAACCTTCTCGCTGATGGCGGCCGCCGATCCCTTTGTCGGTACCTGGAAGCTGAACGTTGACAAGTCTAGGTTTACGCCCGGTGCGCCCAGTTTCATTCTCGGCACGATTCTGATCGAATCAACCGGCAACAGCCTCAAATCAACTGGCGCGGCGGCCGATGGCCAGGGGATTTCGAGCGATTTTACTTTTAACTGTCAGCTCGACGGAACTCCGTGCAAGGTAACGCCAGGGACCATCCCAATGAGAAGTGAGTCGGCTGTGGACACGATTACCCTGAAGCGAATTGCCCCGAATACCATCCTGGCCGCCGGCACGAAGAATGGCAAACCGGTCTATTCCGACCGGCGCGTCGTCTCGGCCGATGGTAAGACGATGACAGTTGTTCGAGATGGCACGACGCCTAAAGGCAAGAAGTACCGGAGCACAGTCCTCTTGGAGCGGCTTCCTTAGTTCGCAAGTCCAAGAGATTCACGGGTCCTGTCTCCGCTTTTCCCTCACAGGACTCGACACCGGAGAGACTCGCACATTTTTTGCGCCAATGATATCCACCATCGCATCTAGCGGGTCAGACAAAGACGACTCGCGACACGTCGTCGAGATAGGTAAGCCATTTCAAATGTCTCAGGCGCTTTCGTTGACGCGGACAGTCGGACAGGGATGGCGTCTGTCAATCGCTTTAGCTTTGAGCTTCTCCGCAGCATACGGCCAGAGGTACGACATAACGCCCCTGGTTGGCGCCAGGTACGGGGGAAGCTTGAAACTGGAACAGCAAGGAGCACCAAACGTTGAGGCGAGCCTGGCGGATAGCATCAGTTACGGTATCGCAGCCGGGTTCCGATTTGACGGCGACGAGTGCGAAGGCTGTAACCTGTTTGAGTTCCGATGGATACGGCAGGGAACACACATTGGGCTCAAGCAAGATCCACTCGCTGTGAATCCTCTCGGTGTCACTGCGTTCCGACCGGCCGTGACACTAAATCACTTCCTCGGAGACTTGACACATGAGTGGACTCTCCAGGGTGCCCCGGCCTTTAAGCCCTTTGCTCTTATGAGCCTCGGAGCGGCTCGCATGTCGACTCCATTGGCCAGCACTACCAGGTTCGTATTTGGAATCGGAACAGGAGTCAAAGTATTTCCCAAGCGGAATTGGGGATTCCGGCTCCAGGTTGAGTATATGCCGATGGTTATGCACGCCGACCTTCAGCAGGTGGTCTGCACGGCTGGCTGTATCGTCGTGATCGGAGGTGGACTAATGAATCAGTTTGAAGTGAGCGTTGGACCCACCTTCCGATTCTGATCGCAACGTATCTCGAGATAGAAACAGATCGTATCTACTGCCCGAAATCAAGTTTTGTATTGTCGGAGTTAGCGTGGACAGTCTGAGCGTCGTGGCTAGTTTACTGGTTGGGTTGCTGGCTCAAGAACCCACGAGACCGGCGGAACCGGCACAACAGGATCAGAGCGATCTCCTGTTCCGGCAACAAAACCTCTTCATTATGGCGCCGGTCATCGTTCACGACGCCCAAGGAAACATCGTCAATGGGTTGGCTCCTCTTGATTTCGAACTTTACGACAACGGTAAGAAGCAGACGATCACGGAGGACGCAGCTTCACATCCCGTATCCATGGTGGTGGCTGTCCAGTCGAGCGCCAACATGCTAAAAGTCCTGCCCGGCATACGCAAACTCGGAAGCTTATTCAGCGGGTTAGTACTCGGCGCCAACGGAGAAATCGCGGTTCTGTCCTTCGATCACCGGGTCCAGACCATGACCGAGTTCACCTCGGACTCCGATAAAATTTCAACGGCCTTTAAAGAGATCAAGGTCGGCAGTAGCCCGAATCATCTAAATGACGCCGCTATGCAGGGTGTCAACATGCTGAGAAAGCGGGATAGGAGCCGGCGGCGGGTTCTAATACTGATCGGGGAGACGCGCGATAGCGGGAGCACGATGCGTGTCCGCGACGTGTTGACCGAGGCTGAGTTCAGAGATATCGCAGTATACGCGGTCGAAGTTTCGCACTTCCTCGCCTCGCTGAACTATCATCCCGATCCAGCGCGGCCTAACCCGATTCCCCCAGAGGCGCGACCACTCCCGGCAGGTGTAATCGCCACGCAGACTACTGACGCCCAGGGAGCTGTCTGTTGTTCTCCTTCCATGGGAGATTGGTCCCCGATCTTCAATGAAATTTTCACCGCTGTCAAGGCGATCTTCATCTCGAATCCACAAGAGGTCTATACCAAGTTCACGGGTGGGCACGGATACTCCTACAAGACGCAAAAAGGGCTCGAGGAGGCCATCATCGATATCGGCAACGAGATTCACAGTCAGTATTTGTTGACCTATTTGCCGAATAATCCGGATGACTCGGGATATCACGAGATAGAGGTGAAGATTCTCAAGCCAGGGCTTAAGGTCAGCACGCGGCCAGGATATTGGTCGGCTGCGCGACCTCAATAGATCAAGCCGCAAATAGTTCACGCGGTTGGCGGCGTCATTCCGATGTATCGCCGGACGGACTGGACCCGGTGAAAAAAGACCGCTAGCAACGAGAACGCATCACTCTTTCACAGAGGCAGCAGACTCGAACGCATGAATGTCCTGCGGGAAAGGGAGATAGCCTTGGAACCGCCGCCGGTCCCACCAACGGGTGGGCCCAGACGTTTGATCCTTGCGTCATGCCTGATCGGGCTTACCGGGGTCAATTCCACGTTCTGCCAGGAATTGTTGACTCCTGCTTCGCCGGCCATCCTACCCCAAACGCCGCTCCAACAAGCCGCCATAACGAATGTCTACGTGCCGTGTCTGAAGCCGGCACGGCTCCCGAACATCGGGGACTATGACGGTCCGTTGAAGAAGACCGTTGGAATATTTGCAGGGGCTCTGGAACGTCAGTCGGTGCACCCGCCCCGCTACAAGGCGGGCGCCAAACTCTGCTCTCTGGATCTCGGCGATAAGTTTCGTTTGTTCATTAGGAATTCCACGGACCCGGTAAACTTTATTGGCGCAGGGTTCAACGCGGGAATCGATCACTCGTCAAATCGAGACCCCACCTTCGGGCAAGGCGCTTCTGGGTACGCCAGGCGCTATGGAGCGGGTCTCGCAGATTCCGTATCAGGCAACTTTTTTAAGGACTTCGCGTACCCCGCGCTTTTCTCCCAAGATCCTCGATATTACCGCCTGGGCCACGGCGGCGCCGGGAAGCGTATTCTTCATGCGTCAGCACACTTGTTCGTGGCCCATCGCGAAGACGGAACGCGCATGTTCAACTATTCCGAATGGCTTGGGAGCGCGAGTTCCGCCGCCCTGGGCAATCTCTATCACCCCGGCAACCAGCATGGTACCGGCGACACAGCACGGCGCGTCGGGTACAGTTTCGCGTTCGATATCGGATACGATGTGCTGCGTGAATTCTGGCCGGAGATCACTCGCAAATTTAAGCTGCCGTTCCGAGGGGAACCCGTACCAGCCAATCCGCTGTTCGTATCCACACCCCACTAATTCCGCAGTCTTGAACGTCGCTATAACTGGTTTCGAATCGGACGTTTCTGAATTTCGAACCCACCAGTTGCCTCCTGACCGTACCCGGACGCAACATAGGTTGTTTGGGAAGGGAGAGCGATGCGAGTTCCGGCTGCCTGGATGGCGTCCATCATAGAAAGCAATAGTTCTTCTTGGATCTGAAGAAACTCACTGAAATCAATTACGGAAATATAGGCGAAGACCTCCACATCTAGGGACGAGCTACCAAAACGCAAGAATCGTACGCGAATCGAGGCTTTCTCCACGCGAGCATGATCGAGGAGCAGGCGACGGATGGCCTCTAAAGCGTCACGCATCTGGGTCGCCGTGGTTTCGTATCGAAGGCTCAGGATCGGGTGCAGCCAAAACTTGTCGCGACGAGACAAGTCTTCGAGGCGTTCATTAGAAATCTGTGAGTTCGGTATGCTGACCACGCTGCGGTCCAAAGTACGGATGCGAGTTGAGCGTAAGCCAATATCCTCGATCGTCCCCGTCGTGTCCCCGATCTTTAGAAAGTCTCCGACGCGCATAGCCCGATCGGCAATAATGGATATGCCTCCAATAACGTTCTCCAAAGTCTTTTGTGCTGCCAAAGCGATGGCGATACCTCCGACTCCAAGCCCCGCTAGAGCGGCGGTCACGTTGACGTTGAAGTAGGAAAGAAGGATGAGTGTACCGCCAAACAATACGAATAGATCCAGTGTTCGCCGGGCCAGACGTAATACCGAGACTGCTCCTTGTACGCCACGTCGTTCCAGATGCCGACGGCTCAGATGCTCACCCCAGGCGTTTAGCATGAGTATCAGCCATACACACGCGACGATGGTTATGACGCTGGCGACACTGGACCAGAACTGGCGCCTCAAAAGAGATAGGTTCAAATTCGCACCCATCCACTGGATGACCCAGGCGAGCAGTAACAGACGAACGGGCTTAGGCACCAGATGAAGGCGCTGCAGATTCGGCTCACCGCGAAACCAATGCCACAGGCGGCCGGCCACGGGGCTCACTAGCCGATCCAACACACCCGTCAGCGCGTAAATACCGGGTATCCCCACAACGACAAACAGAACAAAAAACAAGGACACCTGCCCGATTTTGTGTTCGGTAAGAAATGACGGAATGACTTTATCCACTGAAACAAGACTTACTTCTTCATACAGTTCTGGGATGGCATCCAGGGTCTCTTTAGAGAATAGCCATACGGCACCATCTTTTTCCCGTTTTACACGTTGCACCACTATATCCACGCTGCCGTCTAGACTATCGATCGTCCCCACAAGGTCGACATCACTCCTGTCCCGAAAGTACTGAGATCCCTCGGAGCGAGCACTTAACTGATTTAGACGCGCAGGGAGGCGACGGTCAAGGACCACTGACAGCATCTCGGCTAGCGAATCAGCACGAGTGCCACGCAAAGGTGTGTCCAGGTAAAGTTTGGCGGTCGCGTAGTCTCCTTTGCGCGAAGCCGTCAGGAACCCCATCACAGTCCCTCGAGGCGTGTCACGTCCGAGCGGGTCCGGCGAAGACTCCGATTGAGACGAGACCGGAGGTGCGGCAGGAACGACAACTTGAGCCCAAGAGATGGCACATAGTAGGAAGCCGGCTAATGGGAAGAGTTGCACAAACGTCCGAATGATCATCGACGGCCCCGATGGTTACAAGGGACACATTCGGTCGACCGCAGAGTTCGCCTCGTCTCAAATGAGCAGAACGTTAAGAGGCCTTGCAAGACCGCACTTGCTGCCAGGGTAGTGATGAAAACGGAGGGCTCGCCTGTGATTCATGCCTTCGGCGGTGCAGCGCCATTGTTCCTATGTGAGGTTCCGGAAGCCGCCGCGACGATCTTCTTCAGTTCTTCTTTGCTGGCTGCGGGGGGTAGTTCTTCAGCAGCTTCGCGACGCCCTTACGCAAGTTCTTCTGGCGTTTATCAGGCTTAGCTTTCGTATCCAGCGTCTTACTGGCCGAACCGCGCCACACCAACTTCTTTGCGGCCGGGTCGTACATATCCAAGTCCACTTGGCCGATTACGATCGTCGAAGTTGTTGACGTGCTGAAACCTCCACCGCCGTAACCATACCCGCGTCCCCACCCGGGGCCGTAATCCCAGCCGCTATCGAAGGTGGTGACCTGTTTTTCCTGTCCGAGCGTCACCTGGTAACCCACAAACAGATCGGCAGTCTCGGCTTCGGTCCTGCTCAGACCCTTTTTCGCTAGCTCCTCATCCACGGCGGTCTTTAGTTGTGCATCCGCAATTTGATCGAGCTGGTCGGCCCCTTTTATCTGGACCCACTTGAAGCTCTTGAACTTCGAAAAATCCACATCCCCGGCAAAATTGTAGCGGACGTCCTGCGCAACTGCGCTGATCGCCAGCAACGGGATGAGGAACGTCAATCTGCTCGATCTCATGGGAGACTCCGTAACGTAACTTCTACAGGTTTGTACAGGCACCGCCGCAGGAATGGTTTGGGCTGTCACTGTGACGATGAAAACAACGGCGTTTTGGTGCAAAACTTGTGAGCGCCTCGGAAGCCCTCCATCCGGCTACTTGTGCCGTCTTTTGACGTGCAATTGAGCTAGAGAGCGAGCCAGCGAGGCATTGACCGACGCTACTTCTTCATCGGAAAGCTTCTCGCGGAGTCGCGCTTCGGCTCGCCTCCTGGCCTCTTCGGCTTTCGCTTCGTCAATGCGGTCCGCAGCGACGGCCAGGTCCGTCAATACCGCCACGCGATCGGCCGTGACTTCGATAAGTCCTTCGCCGCTTGCAATGAATAGATCGCTGCCGTTTGTGTGCACAATGATTTCGCCGGGCACCATCTGCGTGATCAGCGGGGTGTGTAGGGGGTAAATCCCAATTTGACCTACAACGGCAGGCAGCGTGACCATTTCCACATCCTCGGAGTACACGGTCTCCTCCGGAGTGACGATTTCCAACTTCAGCTTGGCAGCCATGGCATTCTCTTCTTCAACTCGGCTTCACTTCTTCGATCCCGCCCTTCATATAGAAATCCCCTTCCGCGACGGAGTCGTGCTTGCCTTCCAGGATTTCCTTGAAACCGCGAACCGTATCCACGACGGGAACCTGCTTGCCTTCGCGCCCCGTGAACACTTGCGCCACACTGAACGGCTGGCTCAGGAAGCGCTGTATCTTGCGCGCGCGGAGCACAGTGAGCTTGTCCTCCGGTGAAAGCTCGTCCATGCCAAGGATCGAAATGATGTCCTGCAAATCCTTAAATCGCTGTAGGACCTTTTGTACTCCTCGCGCGACATCGTAATGTTCCTGGCCGACGATCTCCGGAGAGAGTGCACGGGAGGTCGAGGCAAGCGGATCCACTGCCGGGTAAATCCCCAGCTCCGCGATGGCCCGATCCAAAACGATGGTCGCATCCAGGTGGGCGAACGTTGTGGAGGGCGCTGGGTCGGTCAGGTCATCCGCGGGTACATATACCGCCTGGAACGAAGTGATCGAGCCTTTCTTGGTCGAGGTTATGCGCTCCTGGAGTGAGCCCATTTCGGCGGCGAGAGTCGGCTGGTAACCTACGGCGCTCGCGGTGCGCCCGAGAAGCGCCGACACTTCGGAGCCGGCTTGCGAGAACCGGAAGATATTGTCGATGAACAGCAGTACGTCCTGATTCTTCTCATCGCGGAAGTATTCAGTAACCGCAAGGCCAGATAGTGCGACGCGCAGGCGTGCGCCAGGAGGTTCGTTCATCTGTCCGTACACGAGGGCGATCTTCGACTCGCCAAGGTTATCCTGCTTAATCACGCCAGCTTCGGACATTTCCTTGTAAAGATCGAATCCTTCCCTGGTCCGCTCGCCGACGCCTGCGAACACGGACACGCCACCATGCAGCCTGGCAATGTTGTTGATGAGTTCCATGATGACCACAGTCTTGCCAACTCCGGCTCCCCCGAACGCGCCGATCTTTCCACCTTTCAGAAAGGGACAGATCAAGTCAATGACCTTAATACCGGTGACGAGCACCTGGGGAGAAGTGGATTGGTCCGTGAGTTTCGGCGAGGGGCGGTGGATGGGATAGTATTTCTCCGCCTTAACCGGACCGCGATCGTCGACAGGGTTGCCACACACATCGAACACCCGCCCCATAACGCCCTCCCCGACGGGCATGCTGATGGGTGCGCCCGTGTCGATGACCTCGTAGCCTCGCTTGAGACCTTCGGTGCCGGACATGGATACGGCTCGAACCCACTTATCGCCTAGATGTTGTTGTACTTCGAGCGTCAGCTTGTTCGGTTGGTCCTGAACCTGATACTCCACGGTCAGTGCGTTGTAAATCCCCGGAAGTGTCTTGTCAAAAGCGACGTCCACGACGGGGCCTACGACTTGGACGATGGTTCCTTTATTCATCTTCGTTCTTGGTTTCCCTCTTTTTGCCGTCAATTGTTGCCAAGCTGGCCTCCGGCGATTTCCAAAAGTTCCTTGGTGATGGTGCCCTGACGAAGCTTGTTGTATTCGAGCGTTAGATCGTGGATGAGGCCGGTCGCGTTGTCCGTGGCATTTGTCATGGCCACCATCCTGGCGCTCTGCTCGCTGGCCTTGGCTTCCAGCAAGGCTCTGTAGATAAGAATATTGAGGTAATGTCCAAACAGATACGAAAGGACGGCTTCTGGACTGGGCTCAAAGAGGACGTCGCTTGTGTCAGCGGCCAAGTCCGCTTCTGCTTCCGCGCCCGCAATCTTGACGCTCTTGATTTCTCCGATCGGCAGAAACTCCACGACGGCGGGCCGCTGAGTGAGCGTGTTGATAAACTGCGTCACCGCAACTTGCACCTGATCCACTTCGCCTTTGAGGAACAGGTCCCGGGCAAGAGAAGCTATCGGCCGGGCTTCCGCGAAGCGCGGTGAGTCCGGGAACGGAAACTCGGCGGCCAACCGCCGGCGAGTGCGCGCGATGAACTGCGCCGCACGCTTTCCGACGGTGATGTACAGAGTGGTCGCGGGATCGAACTGCGCCGCCAAGCGAAACAAGTTGCTGTTGAGCGACCCGCACAAACCCTTGTCAGTCGAGACTAGAATCACGGCGCGCTGACGGACTTCGCGAACAGCAAGCAGCGGATGGGTGAACTCGCGGATGTGGGTCGTCGCATACCGCTGGATGCGATATAGCAGCTGACCGAACGGCCGCGTGGCGAGGGTGGCGTGTTGGGCCTTGCGCATCTTGGACGCCGCCACCATCTGCATGGCACGGGTGATCTGCGCGGTGCTCCTGATGGACTTGATACGCCGCCGGATATCGCGAGAGCTTGGCATGACTCACCGAGCCGGTTTGCCGCTGCTTGTCTGCCAGGTTTGGCCGAATTCGTCCGTAGCTGCCTTCAAGTCGGCTTGCAGGGCTTCGCTAAGGGTTTTTTCTTTCTCAATCCGGCTGAGCAGCTCGGTTTTTCTCGTGGTCAGGAAGTCCGTCAGTTTGCCTTGGAATTCCTTGACACGCTCCACAGGCACCTGATCTACGTATCCGTTCTGCACCGACCAGATCACGGCCACCTGGACCCCAACGGAAACGGGATCGTACTGTGGCTGCTTGAAAATCTCCATGATGCGTTTGCCACGGTCAATCTGCGCCTGTGTCTTTGCGTCGAGGTCCGACCCGAATTGCGCGAACGCCGCCAGCTCCCGAAATTGCGCAAGGTCCCCCTTGAGCTGCCCAGCTACCTGCTTCATGGCCTTGACCTGCGCCGCCGAACCGACCCGCGAAACGGAGAGGCCGACCGAGATAGCGGGACGGACGCCTTGGTAAAACAAATCCGATTCGAGATAGATCTGCCCGTCAGTGATCGAAATTACGTTAGTCGGAATGTACGCCGACACGTCACCGGCTTGGGTTTCAATGATGGGCAGGGCTGTCAGCGAACCGTTGCCGTACTTCTCGCTGACGCGAGCCGCTCGTTCCAGCAACCGGCTATGAAGGTAGAACACGTCGCCTGGAAAAGCTTCACGGCCGGAGGGCCGCTTCAACACCAGCGATACCTGACGGTAGGCGACGGCGTGCTTGGACAGGTCGTCATAAACAATCAAGGCGTCCATGCCGTTGTCCATGAACCACTCGCCCATCGCGGCGCCGGCAAATGGAGCCAGATATTGGTCGGTGGCCGACTCGGCGGCCGGGGAGGCGACAATAATCGTGTACTGCATCGCGCCAGAATCTTCGAGGATCGAAATAACCCGGGCTATATTGGATTGTTTCTGGCCAATGGCGACGTAGATGCAATACAGGGGACGATAGGTCTTATCACCAGCCGCTTCGGCGGCATTATTCAAGCGGGCCTGATTGATGATGGTGTCGATACAGATCGTAGTTTTTCCAGTCGAGCGATCCCCGATGATTAGTTCACGTTGGCCGCGGCCAATCGGAATCATCGCGTCAATCGCCATGATTCCCGTTTGTACCGGCTGGTTGACGGACTGGCGGCGCAGGATGCCGGGTGCGATTTTCTCAACTGAATAAGCGACAGAACTCCTGATCGGCCCTTTACCGTCAACAGGCTCGCCTAGCGTATTCACGACGCGTCCCAGCAGACCTTTGCCGACCGGCACTTGCAGAAGCTTGCCAGTGGTCCGAACCTCGTCCCCCTCTTGGAGTTGCGTGTAGTCACCCAGTACGATGACGCCGACCTCTGCCTCCTCCAGGTTCAGCGCAATGCCGGTGATCCCGTGGCCCAAGTCGAGCATCTCGTTTAGCATGGCATCGGTCAAGCCTTCCACCTTGGCAACACCGTCGCCAATCTCCCGGATGGTGCCCACGTTTTGCCTGGCTGGGGCCGCTTTTGCTTGCGCAATCGCCGCTTCGATCTCCTGGAGTAGAGTTGCCACTGGACCTCGCTTCAAAAACGTTTCTGCAACGCAGCCAGTCCGGCCTGCACGGTGCCGTCGTAAACGTTGCTGCCCACCTGGACACGCATTCCGCCGATCAGCGACGGGCGACAGGAAAAAAGAGTGGTCAACCCCGGACCGTACAGACGGTTCAGGCTACCTTGGGTCGCCTCTTGCAACTCCGCCGACAATGGCGTCGCACTCTCAATTGTCGCCGCATGTTTCTCGCAATCGAGTCTAACCATCCGAACAAACTCCGCGAGGATACGCTGAGAATTGCGGCGGCCGGACAGGATAATCTGCTGTACCACTTGCCGCGCGCGGTTTTCGTCAAGTAAGGAATTCAACAGGCACAGCCGGAACAACTTCTTGGCTTCGCGTTTAGCCTGTCTGTTGCTGATCATGACTTGCACTACGCCGCTAGCTGCTTCGCGGTCTCCTCCGCCAGGCGTCGGTGGTCTTCCGGCGTTAGGATTTTGCCCGTAACGCTAGCGGTCGCCTGCACCACCAGCCTGCCGACGTCGCGCTTGAGTTCGGCAAGCATGCGGTCGCGGTCTAGTGCGGAGGCTTCGTGCGCCTTTATCAGAATCTGTTCAGCGGTGGTGATCGCCTTTTGCGTTTCCTGCTCCAGCACCCGGGCACCCGCCGCGCGACCCTCCTCGACGGATTTAGCGGCCTGGGCGTACGCTTGTGCCATCACTTCCTGGCGTTGAGTCTCAATTCGGTCCAACTCGGCTTTTATCTTCGCTGCGTTTGCGAGCCCCAAAGCGATCTGCCGCCGCCGCTCCTCCAACATGGCGAGGATCGGTCCATAGGCGAACTTGTAGAGAACCAAGCACACGATACCGAAGCTAATGATCTGCGCCCCCAGGTGTGTCCAGTCAACCCCAAAAGTCCGCGCAATTTCAGCGACCTGTCCACCACTGTTCTGTGGCGCAGCTTGTAAGAAGGCGTAGAAGGCATTCATGTTCGCAAACCTGGCACTGATGGTTGCTCCTTGACGTTGCTACTTCACAAGGAAGAGGGCGTAGAAGACGATCGCCTCAGCAAAGGCAATGGCCAGAATGGATTGGACCAGGATCTTAGTAGCCCCGCCGGGGTTGCGACCCACTGCCGATGAGGCCGCCATGCCGATCAAACCTACACCTATGGCCGCACCCATCGCGGCCAGACCGACATGGATGTTTCCACTCAAATTCATCGTGTTTGCGCCGGGTTCGGCGACAAAAAGCAAAGGCGATAACATTATGGTTCCTTTCTTTAGCCGGGGTCTATGCGTCCGTTTCCTGCTGGACAGCCGGTGATGATTCCTCGTGCTGGCAAATCAGGAGAGTGAATACAGCGGTCAACAGCATGAAGACTAACGCTTGCACCAAACCTACCAGCAACTCCAAAAAGTAAAACGGAATCGGTAGAAGCCAACCGAAGCCCGGAACCAGCTTCGACATGGCCTCCAACATGCTCTCACCGGCAAAAACGTTACCGTAGAGACGAAAACTCAGAGAGACCGGGCGGAATAGAATCGAAACGACCTCCAGGCAACCGACGGCGAGGAATACCACGACCATCAACACCTTCAACACGCCCGTGGTTTCGCCCTTCGGCGCGAACAATTCCTTTAGGAATCCACCAGGCCCCACCTCTTGCAGCGCCCAGACAATCCAGCACGCAAAGAAGAAGAGAGCCATCGCCAGTGTCAGGTTCAGATCTGCGTTCGCGCCGCGTAAGAGCGGTTCCTGCAATTTGAAACCGCCAGCCGTCCGGTAACCCCAGCCGATTACACCGACACCTGGAATAAGGCCGAACCAATTCGCCGCCAGAATGAAAATGAAAACTGTCGCAAAGAACCAAAATGTTCTCTTGACAAGATGCGAACCGATGACTCCTTCCAGAAAGCCGTATAGGCTTTCTACGAGCCATTCGAGGAAGTTTTGCAGGCTGCCAGGAACGTGCTTCATGTCCCGCGTCGCCGTTCGCGCGAGAATGATCAAGCCCGCCGCCACGATCCACGTGACGATCATGGAGTTGGTGATCGGGAAACCGAACGGTCGCGCGATCTCGACCGCTTGCCGCGTCAAACCTTCATGTTCGGGTTCCGCCGCCAAGACACCGACGGCACCCAGCATCATGAGAATACCGGCCTGGAGCAGCGAATTTAGATTCCCGATTCTCATGATTCGGAACTATCCCGCGTGACCCGTCGATCTATCGTATTTGCTGCTCACCGGGACTCAGGTCTCCCGTGCTGGAGATGTTGACAGACGGCGCGACGATGCAGTTTATGTCGGGAGGTCTAGGTCTATTGCCATCCGCCGCCCAGCGCTTTGTATAACTGCACTAGCGAGGTCAATACATCCCGCTGGGCTTGTGTAAGTTGCTGTTCCGCCGACAGCCGCTGGCGCTCTGTGTCCAGCACTTCCAGGTAGCTGCTGACGCCCCCGGAGTAACGCGCGCTAGCCAGCATGCTCTGGTGGCGAAGAGTCTCGGCCAGACCGTTCACGCTATTGGTGTGTTCTTTGTTTTTTTGGTAGCCTACAAGCGCATCGGAAACGTCGCGGAAGGCTCCGTTGATGGCTT
>Ga0105245_10000207_pt1 | contig 55562 bp, 50 predicted proteins | sample KBSM54metaG_FD_81523 | JGI IMG/M metagenome (GOLD analysis project Ga0105245, IMG submission 81523) | Miscanthus rhizosphere microbial communities from Kellogg Biological Station, Michigan, USA - KBS M5-4 metaG | ecosystem: Host-associated > Plants > Roots > Rhizosphere > Soil | place... | reverse complement strand
GCGCAGGCTTTCGATCGATTGATTGAGGCGCACGAGGTGGTCGTAGATGTCGCGGAAATATTCCTGCAAGCGCGAGCACTGGTAAGGCACGCGTCCGCCATAAAGCTTGCCGATCGCCTCGAGCAGCGGACTGGTCGCGTGTTTGAGCGTCACGAGTTTCTGTTTCAGGGTGTAGAGGGCCTCGATGATGGCGCGATTGTTCTGGCCGGCAAATATGCGCTTTTCGATTTCTTCGAGTTCGACTTCGAGCGCGTCGAGCACGGGAAAATAACGATCCACGACAGAATCGGTTATCGCGTAAAACACATAGCCGGCCCCGTGCCGCAGCAGATCGGGCTCGCGCTCGCTGCGCTCGCGAACGCCGAGAAAGCCATGCTGCGTGCGGCTTCGCACCGAAAGCACATAGTTGCGCCCGACGAATACATCCACCTCGCCGATGTTCAAGTCTTTGTTTACCATCTCGACGATCTGCAACACGGCGAACAGCGTATCGCCGTACTCCTCTATTTTCGGCCGCTGGTGGCCGTGGAGCGCATCTTCGACCGCCAGATCGGGCAGGTCGAACTCGCGGTGCATGGCTTCGAGTTCCTCGCGCGCGGGCTCGAACATCGCGACCCAGACGAAACATTCGGGCTTGCAAACGAAGCTGTGGATGTCGCCCGGCTGAATATCCGCAAGCTTCTTGCCGCCCTCGTACGCGACGCAATTGATGAGCATTATTTTTCTCCCTGGCCCAATCCTAGCATCGCGCGGCGTATTTTCGTGAACGCAAACTAATAAGGCTTGCGGCCGAGAACGTTGCCCGGAGGATCGTAGTTGCAGGCCACTATCAAGGTGTTGCGACAGAGCGCCTCGCCGCAGGCGAATGCGGTCGTTTCGCGCCACACCATCTGCGTGTAATGCCCGGCCGGGTGCCAGTTCGTTGGGGTCAACGCACCGCCGCCATAATCCTTCTTCTCGGTTTCCCAGGCCTTGGCGGCATCCACTGCGCTGAAATGGCCTGCCGTACCCTGAAACAGATTCTCACCGTACTTGTGTTCGCTACGGTGCGCCATCTTGCATGTCGTATCCGCGAGATGATCGGCCCATTCCTGCGCGTAGCTGGCAAGGCCGGCAGACCATCGCAGCGGCCCGACGCCGACGTCGGTGCGCACCTTGTTGTGATACGCGAGTATGGCTCGCACATCGCCGGCCGCCATCGTCGTCCCGGAACCCGATTTCGTCGCCGGTGGGGATTGCGACGGCGCGCGATCGCCGCCCGGCTTTCCCGCCTGTTGCGCGCAGCCTGCTACCAGCAGAAATCCGAGGGCTACGGCCGGCGCGGCTCCGCAGAGATCTTTGGTTCGCCTTGCCCAAATGCTCCTGAAGGATGCGCTCATCACCTGCGATACTTCTCCATGAGGGCGTTGATGCTCGCGTTGGACATCGCCGCCGGCGCATAACCGAATGTCCCGCTGGTGCGCAGAACCTGCATCGTCTGTTTGACGAAAGCCAGCACGGCAGCCGACAGGCTGCCGCCTATGCTGACCCGCTTCACGCCGAGGCGTTCCAGATCCGCAACGCTCAACGCACTGGCGGCGCCGCCGCGCGCGCCCAGGACATTGAGCGGACCGTCGATTTCTCGCACCAGGCTCGCGATCGTGCCTGCATCCATGGGGCCGGGCACGAACAAACACTGTGCTCCGGCCTCGCGATACGCATTCGCGCGCTTGACGGCTTCAGCGAAATTCTCGGCATCCGCACCGCGACGCACCAGGTAGGGATCGGTACGGGCATTCAGCACGAAAGGCTGATTTGCCTGTCGCGCCACCTCCGTACCGGCGCGGATGCGATCGCAAGCCAGTTGGATGTCGAGCAACGGCTTGTCCGGATCGCCGGTGGCGTCCTCGATGTTGCACCCGACTACGCCGGCGCGAAGTGCACCTCGGACGGTTGCCGCGACGTCCTCGGCGGAGGGCCCGTATCCTGCTTCGAGATCGGCCGTGACGGGCAAGGACACCGCCGCTGCGATCTGCGCCACGTTATCGAGCATGGCTTGCCGGCTGACGAACTGTCCGTCGGGAAGTCCCATAGTAAAAGCGATGCCGGCACTGGTGGTCGCTATCGCGCGGAATCCGGCCTCTGCCATCATGATCGCACTGCCGGCGTCCCAGGCATTCGGCAGAACGATGATGCCTGCGTCGATATGGCTGCGCGCGAAATGCGCGCCCTTTTCCAATTGACTGCTCATGACCGCTCCTTTGCGGACGGCAACCTGCGCATCCCTGCCGGAGTTTGAATGTACGCGACGAGATGGGCCTGATCGCCCGCCGGCAATGCCGAAACAGAGAATTCTCCCTGAAACCCAATGGCCTCAAGCATGGACTGCACTTTCCTCGCACGTGGATGAAAACCCTCGAGGCGTAACAGCGAGCATCCGGAATCCGTCATTTGGACCGCAGGATGCGGACACTGCCACTGGATAATGGTTGGAGCGACACCCTGCAGCGGCAACCCGCCATTGCGGGGAATCGTGATGAGCCAGCTTAGCTCCCCACGGCTCATAGGCGTCACATAACCGGAGACGACTGGCGACGCCGCGAGAGCAGCTTTGATGTCCGTGGTCCGCACTACCCAGGTTGCCAAGCGCGGCTGCAAGACCGATTCAGCTTCATCCAGTTGAAACCAGCGCGGCCGATTGGGAGCGGGCGCCGCGGGATTGACGCAAAGCACTTCGAGAAAGAGTGCTTCGCCCAATTTGAGAAGACAATTGTGCGTGCCCATGAGGGTATGTTCGCCCCCGGCCTGAGGCGCGACGCCAAGCGCCTCGCGCACATATTCGACGCCTGCGGCGAGCGAAGGCGCAGTGACCACGAGATGATCGATATGGGAACGCAGCATGTCAGTCGATTCTGGATTGGAAAGGACGATGCGCCATCAGGTCGCGGGATTGGAGGGCGCGACCTGGTCATTGTGTTCGCCCAACAGGGGTGGCGGAACGCTGTGCGTCAGCGGCGTCCTCGACATCCTGACCGGGTTCGCCGTCATCTTCAGCACGCCTGCCGGCGCATAAGGGACTTCGACGACCATGCCGCGCGCCTTGACTTGCGGATCGTCGAATACCTGGTCCATAGAATAAATCGGACCGCACGAAACACCGGCTTTCGCCAGAGTGGCCGTCCAGTCCGCGACTGAACGGGAGCGGAAAACCTCCTCGAGCAGAGGCATGACAATCGCGCGGTTGCGCACTCGCGCCGAATTCGTCGCGAAACGCTCGTCCTGCGCGAGCCCTGGCCGGACGGCTGCTTCGCAGAGTTTGCGGAACTGCACATCGTTGGCGGCTGCAACGATGACATACCCATCGGCGCATTGGAACACCTGCGACGGCGTTACACTCGGGTGCACCCCGCCGTTTCGTTTCGACACCACGCCGGCACCGAGATAGGCAGAGGCAATATTGGCCATTGACGCCACGCCAACATCGAGCAGTCCGATGTCGATGTGCTGGCCTTGACCTGTTGCCTTCCGGTGCAACAGCGCCGCAAGGATGCCGATGACTGCGTATTGGCCCGACATCAGATCCACCACCGCGACGCCGACTCTTTGCGGCGTCGTGCCGGGCATGTCTTCCGGCTCGCCGGTCACGCTCATCATGCCGGACATGGCCTGCGCGATGGGGTCGTAGCCGGCGCGATCCGCGTAGGGGCCGGTCTGTCCGAAGCCGGTGATCGAGCAGTAAATCAGCTTCGGATGGAGCTTGTGCAAAGTTGCATAGTCGAGCCCGTAACGCACAAGGTCGCCGACCTTGTAGTTTTCGACCATCACGTCGCATTGGCCGGCCAATTCACGAATCCGTTTCTGTGCCTGGGCGTCGGTCAGGTCCAGTGTGACCGATTTCTTGCCCCGGTTGCAGCTGGCGAAGTAAGTGGTTTCGGTCGTGTCGTTTCCCTTTGCGTCCTTTATGTACGGCGGCCCCCAGCTACGCGTGTCATCGCCCGTGCCGGGCCGCTCGACCTTGATCACTTCGGCGCCGAGGTCGGCGAGGATCTGCGTCGCGAACGGCCCCGCCAGCACGCGCGTCAGATCCAGAACTCTAATTCCTTTCAACGGACCGCTCATTGCGTCTACCCCTCTAACATCCAAGACGAAACCAACTTAGCCACAGAGGCCACAGAGAAAGGCGAGGACCAGATATACCCGGGCATGAAATGATTGTAAGTAGCCATCTCGCCGAATGGACCGAATATTCCTGTCTTTCTTTCTTCTCTGTGACCTCTGTGACCTCTGTGGCAAATTTTCTTGCGCAGGTCTGTTCAGTCGGGCGTGGCCCCGGACATCTTTACGACAGGGCGCCATTTTTCGATTTCTTCACTGACCAGAGCTGCGAAGGCTGCCGAAGTGCTGCTCTTGGGTTCGAAGCCGGCTTCGATCAGTCGCGTTCGCGACTTCGGCTCGTCGATCGCCGCGGCGAGTTCGCGCTGCAATTTCTCGACGATGGGTTGCGGCGTCCCGGCGGGCACGAAGATGCCCAGCCAGGAATGTGCGTTATATCCCGGCAAAGACTCCGCGACGGTCGGCACATCCGGCAGCAGAGGGGAACGCGCGTTCGCGGCAACCGCGATCGCGCGCAATTTTCCGCCGCGGATGAACGGTAACGCGGATGCGATGCTGTCGAACATTACTTGCACGCGACCCCCGATCAGATCGAGGATCGCAGGCGCGCTGCCCTTGTACGGGATATGCACCATGTCGATTCCGCCCATGTGCTTCAGAAGCTCGGCCTCCAGGTGCGAGACCGTTCCGCTACCCTGCGAAGCGATATTCAACTGTCCGGGCTTGCCCTTCGCCACGCTGACAAGTTCCGCCACCGATCGCGCCGGTACGTCGTTGCCGACTAGCAGGACATGGGGCACATTTGCCACCAGAGAGACGGCAAGGAGATCTTTCGTCAAGTCGTAATTGAGTTTCGGGTAGAGCGTTGTGGAAATCGCATATACCGACGCCGGCCCCATGAGCAGCGTGTACCCGTCGGCCGGGGAGTGAGCAGCAATCTCGGCGCCGACGTTACCGCCTGCGCCAGCCCGATTGTCTATGATCACTGACTGCCCAAGCCTCGCTCCCAGGCGCTCGCCAACCAGGCGGGCCAGCAGATCGGTCGCCCCCGCCGGGGTGAACGGCACGATCATGCGTACCGGTTTGTCCGGATAGCCCGCGGCAATGGCCGCCGCAGGAGATACTGCAAAAGCGCAGATGGCAGCAGCAACCACCCAAGGTGCAAGCCGCATGTTGTTCGCCTCCCGGTAGCGCAGAATCGTCGTGCCGTGAATCCGGCCTCCAAGGATACCCGAGAGCGATATCATGTGCGCAAACGAGGAGGAGCAACGCATGCAAGTCAAAACCGAAGAGGCGGCTGACGCGCTGATGCGTGATCACGCGGCAAAAAGCAAAATCGTTCCGTTCGCCCGCCAATACGGTGCGACTGACCTTGCGGGCGCTTATGCAATCCAGGCGGCCTACGTGAAGCGGCTGAATGCAGCGCTCGGCCGGCGCGTTGGCTACAAGATCGGATTGACATCGAAGCGCATGCAGGAAATGTGCGGCGTCGATCATCCAAACTCCGGCGTGATATTCGAGAAGCGGCTGCACAACAGTGGGGTCTCGCTTTCCTTGTCCCGCCTGGGCCGGCTCGGCATCGAGTTCGAATGCTGTGCCCGGCTGGGCGCGTCGCTGGCGCCGCGCGGCAAACCGTACACACTGGCCGAAATCTCCACATCCGTGGATGCCGTATGCCCTGCCTTCGAAGTCATCGACGACCGCAATTCGGACTATCCGCTCGACTTGCTTTCGCTGGTGGCGGACAACTCCTGGAACGAAGGCAATGTGCTCGGCGAATTCAAAAACTCCTGGCCAGATCTGGGTACGGCGACCAGCGTGCTCGAGTGCAACGGCAAGATCATCGACGAAGGCAAAGGTTCCGACGTGCTTGGGCACCCGTTCGAGCCCCTGCGCTGGCTAGCCAACAACCTCAACGAACTCGGGCAGACGTTGAACAAAGGCGAGATCGTGCTGACCGGAAGCTGGGTCACCACCCGTTTTCCGCAAGCTGGTGAGCACTATAAATATACGATCAAAGGCGTGGGATCGGTTGAGGTGACTCTGACTGCATAACAGCGCAGGCAAGCGACCCTGTAGCGGCAGGCTGACGCATGGAGACTCGCCAGACTTGCCATTCCTCGCATCGGTTCAGACGAACCGTCTTGAAGTGCCGGTGCGGCGTATTGAAAGGCTAAACAGCCATCCCGAGGAAGCGCGCCGGGGGGGCATAGCTCTATTCCGATTCTGCGCCTTCCTCGTCAGATACTCGCGGCATGAGCGCATAGTGCTTGCCGTGGCCGATGCTGAAATCATTGCGGCCGCTGCGGTCCATGCCGCGCAACAGCCAGATCGGGCGCCGGGACATACTGAAGGTGATGCCCGATTGGACGTGCTCATCGCCCGCCGCACGCTCGAAAACGGACGTCGCGGGCATATAGCGGATCACGAATCCTGCGCGCCGGTTCGACGAATGATTCGCGTTCGAGCCGTGAATCAGATAAACGTCATGCAGAGAAAACTCGCCTGCTTTCAACGCATCATCACGGCCACTCGACTCATCGAACTGTGAAGGTTCGACTTCCTGATTGAGTACTACGTCGTCGCGCTCGTTGATCCGATGCGTGTAGATGCTGCCGTTGGCGTGCGATCCTGGAATGTAGCGCATGCAACCGTTCTCAGGCAGGGCGTCATCGAGTGCGATCCAGACCGAGCAGGTTGCGATCGGGCGGATCGGCCAATATTGTCCGTCCTGGTGCCAGGGAATGGCCTTGCCCGTAACAGGCGGCTTGCAGAACACCTGGCTGCCCCAGAGGATGATGTCTTCGCCGATGAGTTGCGATACCAGCTCCAGGATGCCGGGGTGACGCGCATACTCCAGCCACTGCGCCGCGGCTGTTTCGTCGTGCGTCTTTCCGTAGGGTATGTGCGGACACACCAGCGTTTCCGGCGCCAGATGCGAATTGTCGCGCAGCAGTTTGTCCAGCGACTCGCGCATGCGCCCAAGCTGATCGTCCGGAATCCTGAACGGCGCCTTCAGCAATCCGTCGGTCCGGTAGGTATTGATGTGCTGCTTGTCCAACCTCCAACTTCCACACATTTCAAACTCCAAAGTCCAAACCCAACACAGAGGCACAGAGGACACAGAGAGAAACAAAGAAGTGAAAGGGCGGTCGTTGTGCTGATGGGCGACTACTATCGATGCAACCACTACTGCGACCGATTTCTCCGAGAACACCATGCCGCATTCTTGTTCTTGTTTTGGTTTCCTCTGTGTTCTCTGTGCCTCCGTGTTGGGTGTAATCGTTATGCTTTAATCCATGTTTCGCTGAAAGCAAGAAATGCCGTGGTGCTCTTGCGGCCGATCCAGTCGCGCGGCACGGACTTGCCGGCCACCGCCTTGCCGTTGATGGTGATCGTTGCCAGCGATGATTCCAGAAACAGCGAAAACATTTCATGCGCGCCGGTTGCGGACTGTTCCTTCATCAATTCGACCATGAAAGGCGCGGAAAGCTTGTCCCAGGTGAGATTGACCTGGCCGATAGCGCTGCGGAACCATTCGGTGTGCGACGTGCGTCCGTCCCCGGAAGACATGAAGTCCCAGCCCGGCTTCATCTGCAGGTTCGACAGTCCCTTTGCGCCCTTGAATGCGCCGAAATGGGAGACGAAGCCTTTCTGTACGTAAGCCGCGAGCGGCTCGTTGTCAGTCAGGCAGACGTTCGGTCTTTCCGGATCCATACCGCCCCCATACGGATCGAGCAGCATGAACGCGGCGTGCCCCTTCCCATGCGGAGACGTGACGACGCGAAAAAAACTGACCAGCGTGACGAACGGTCCCTCGGCGCTTTCCTTCAGATACATGCCCGGATTTTCTCCGGACCAGTCGACCTTGTTGCGATTGAACGGCGGACGCTCCATGTTTTTCTCCCGTTTTTAGTTATCTATCGATTGTAAAAAAACTAACCGCAAAGGATTCTTCACAAAACTCCCTCGAGGGGTACGCGAAGGAAAAGCAATGACTGAGAAGAATGCATTGGGTGCAAATGGAGGACGTTGGATCATGACCCTCTGTGAAGCTCCTCCTAACTGCTGTCATCTTGCCAACGAGATCAGTCGACACTTTTTCCTGTTCCTGTCTTTCCTTCGTGTCCTCTGCGTACCCCCAAGGATCCTCAAGGGGGTACTGAAAAGAATCCTTTGCGGTGAAAATTGTCTTGCATTCAACTGTGCCGTCTAGCCCCCGCTCCAGATGTTGAGTTCGTTGAAGCCCGTGACTGCATCCGGCAAGCGCAAGAAACGCACGCCCGTCATGTCGGCCAGCACAATTTCCAACGTCGTATGGATCACGCAACCATGCACCAGATGCCCGCCTATGGTGTTGCCATCGGCTCCCGCCATCGACAAATGCAGGTGCGCGCCGCTGGGCGAGACCGTTCCCGACAGGGAAACGATTTCAAATGGACCGGTGAATTTTGCAAACGTCTGCGCTCCCGCCAGCCGCAGTGTTGCGGTGGTCAAACTGCCCACGGCGCTGAGAATGCAGCCCGCCTCGACATGATGCTCTTCGCCCAGACGCTCGATTGCGTCGCGCAAGTCTTCGCCCGGCGTGAATCGGCAGGCAATGGTACGCAAGGAAAACGATTCAGCGGATTGCATGGAGATTGGGTCCTAGCGCACTGCGTTGAGATACTCCGCCGCCGTGCGCGCGAGCATGATGTAGTCGGTACACAGGCCGATCACGCGATAGCCTTGCGCCATATAAGTCCGCGCATGCTGCGGCGTATGCGCGTAAATGCAACGCGCGACGTCGCGCTTCTCGCAGGCCTTGATAACCTTGCCGATCGCTTCCTGCACCTGCGGGTGATTGATCTGGCCGGGCAGGTCCATGCTGCCGGACATGTCGAATGGGCCGACGAATACGCCATCGATACCGGGCACATCGAGAATCGAGTCGATGTTCTTCACCGCCTCGATGTGCTCGATTTGCACGATCACCGCGATCTCCTCGTTGGCGCGCTTCATGTAGGCGTCGAAGTCCAGGTCAAAACGCTGGGCACGCGTGATGCCGACCGAGCGGAATCCGCCGGGTGGATATTTACACCGGCCAACTGCGAGCTTCGCGTCCTGCGCGTTGTTTACGAGCGGAACGATGATTCCGGTCGCGCCGACGTCCAGCGCTTTTTTGATGTTTGCCTCGTCGTTCCACGGCACCCGCACCACACAGGGAATTCTGGAATCCACTGCGGTCAGGATATCGAGAGCGTTGCGCGCGTCCATCGGCGAGTGCTCCAGATCGATGAACAACCAATCGTAGCCGGCCTGCACGAAACTCTCGGCGATCTCTGGCAAAGGCATCTGGAGCAGAGAGCCGATCAGGACTTCGCCCTGTTGGAGGCGTTTGCGGAAAGAAAGGGTCATGAGCTTCGCTCGTGAACGGTGAATGGTGAACGGTGAATGGCAAAACGCTTAAGGAAATTAACCCCTTCACCCTTCACCCTTCACGCCTTCACCGTCGGTTACCGTCCGGAAATCCGCCGGCAACACGATTTCAATCAACTCCAGATCGTCACTATGTCCCAACTCGGTGTGTCTGATCCCGGGTGGCTGATGCACGCAGGAACCGGCTTCGAGGGTGACCTCGCCGACACCTTCGTAGTGAAACTTCACCCAGCCCTTCAGAACATAGACCATCTGGAATTCGACTTCATGGTGATGGCGTTCCGGATGCATTTGGGCATCCGGCTTTGCGCGAATGACATGGGCCACCACTGCGCCGTTCGTGGCGTCGCGAATACCCAGGTCGCGGTACTGGAAGAAGGGACGCAGACCGTCGTCCCTGAACTCGCTGGTTTGGAGATGGTTGACGGAGAACTTGTAGCTGTGGTCCATGTTGGCTCCTTTTAGCGGTGTTGGGTCGAGGCAGTGTCAGGCAGAGTTAACGTCCTTGCCCTTTTCAGTTCTGATAGTGCAGGCGCAGGCCCGGCCGAGGCCAGTCGACCTCGAGTAGCGTGCCATAGTTCGACAAGGTCACGTAGGCCTTGCGCATACCCGCGCCGCCGAATGCAAGATTGGTGCAATAGTGCTCGGCGGCCTCGTGAAATTCAACCAGTTCGCCGGCGGGCGAAATCACGCTGACGCCGCCGCGTATGAGCGTCGCGACACAGATATTCCCATTCTCCTCGACCGCCATGGAATCGAATCGCTGATAGCCAGGCAGGCCAGCCACAAGCTTTCCCCCATGAGGCGAAGGCCAGGGCTGTTTTTCCAATTCACCCTCTGCGACGATGGCGAAGGACCAAAGGCGACTGGTCTCGGTCTCGGCCACATAAAGTGTAGTGCCATCCGGCGAAAGGCCCACGCCATTGGGAGTGAGGATGGGAAACACGGCCTCCTTGATGAGGCTGCCGTCCGTGCGCGCGTAATATACGGAGCCGCGATCCATCTGGCGGCCATATACCTTGCCAAGGTCGGTAAACCAGAAGCCCCTCTTGCCGTCGAAAACGATGTCGTTCGGACCCTTGAGCGATACGCCGTTACATTCGCGATAGAGCACCTCGAACCTGCCGGTGGCAAGATCCACGCGCTCGATAAGGCCGCCGGTATAATCCTCGGCGCGCCCTGCGGGGCGCATGTAGCCGCCGCTCTCGTAGTGCCAAAGAAACCCGCCGTTGTTGCAGACATAGCACTTTCCATCGGGTCCGATCGCGCCGCCGTTGGGGCCGCCACCCAGCTGCGCAACGACATCGACGCGCCCGGCGGCGTCCACACGGGATAGCGTACCGCGTTCGATTTCGACCAGCAGGACTGCGCCCCCGGCCATCGCGATGGGGCCTTCTGGAAAACGCAGCCCGGTTGCGAGTTCGCGTCCTTTCAGCTTGAGCGTGGCCGCCAAATCTGCCCTCCTCTAATCTTCTTGTTCTTGTTCTATTCCGGGCCGCGCGCGCCCGACCTACCGGGTAAACGTCAGAATGACCGAAGCGTTTGTGCTCTGGAGGATCAACTGCTGGCCATCCGTCCTGTAGAGCGATGTGCGCCGTAGTGATTCGAGGAATGACCGCTCCTGCGCCATCAGCGCTGGCGGACCAGCCATGCGCGTCACGGCAAAGCCGGCGGGCGGCCACTTCAGATGGCCGTCCGCGTCGAAGCGATAGCTGCCAGAGTAGCGATTGATCGTCGCGTTTCCCGATAATTTTCCCGAAGGATCGAAAGCGATGGTTACCCGGGATTCAGGCACTACGGATTTTTCCGACCCGTTGACAATCCACTTGACCAGGTGCCACTCGTTGCTGCGTGCCGCGGCGACGGAGCTGTCGGTAGCGGCGCCTGATTTTTCCGGTTGTGCGTCCGGCGCCTGTGCGAGCGGGGGTTCTGCAGCTCCTGGACGATCGGCGGCTTCCGGGGGTTCGGTATTTTTGGCAGTTGGCAACTCACGCTCTGTGGCTGGCGACGCCGCCGCATCGGCGGGAACTTGCGCATCGTCGCCCGACAGGAATTCAGCCAGCTCCTGCTCGCGCGCCATCGTTGCGCGAATCTGGCAATCCTTTACATAATCGGCGCTGTTCGCCCCTGCGGGCGCCCGGATGCCTTGCCAATTGCATTGCGCGTCCCGATAGGCGTTGAACTTGCGCTGGCTGTCGATGAATGCACCCAGCACGGGGCGTTTGCCACGAGCCTGCAATTGTTCGAGACGATCCTGCGCAGCTTTCAGCGTCGAGTTCAGCTGTTTGTTGGCGGCCTTGAGTTTGGCGTCCAGGCAGGCGGTCGGCGCGTTCGACGGTGCGCAATCCTGCAGCGGCGTGGCCGCGGCGACAGCGCAGACAAAAGCGCAAGCCGCGATCATTGCCCCTGCTATCGCTTTCATTGACTTTCCTTCTGTCGATATCGTGCTGGACGCATGGTCGCTCTCACGCTGCAAGCAATTGCTCGCACCAGCTCGCTACGCGCAATACCGTCGCATCGGCGCCTGGACGTCCGACGACCTGGAGATTGACCGGCAGGCCGCTTTTTGATTTGCCGCAAGGCATCGACAGCGCAGGAAATCCGCAGAAATTGATCGGCGACGTGAATCGCGTCAGCGTTGGCGCGACATGCATGGTCTTGCCGCCCAACTCAAGAGTCAGGGTACCGCTTTTAGGCGGCAGCACCGGCATGGCCGGGATGATCATGACGTCGGCGTCGGCGAAGGAGGCGATCATCGACTGCCTGACCTGGTTGCGTAATTGTTGCGCCTTGATGTAATCGATTGCCAGATAAAATTGCCCCGTTTCCAGTCGCAACCGCACGTCCTCGCCGAGCTTGTCGGCATGCCGCGCCAGCAGATCGGCATTGGATTGCGCACCCTCGCTGGCGAGGGTGATCAGCTGGATTCCCGGCGCCAGTTCGATGCCTGGTACGTCGACCTCGCAGATGGTCGCGTTTGCGGCGCGGAATCGCGCTAGTGCCCCTTCCATCGCCGCGCGCACTTCGTCGTCGAGCATGTCGAAGAAAAATTTGCGCGGAATCATGAGACGGGGAGCCGAAATCGCGCTCTGCGGCAAAGTCGAACGCTCCGGCAAGCCTGCCATGACTTCGAAAGCAATGGCGGCGTCTTCGACAGTGCGCGTGATCGGCCCGATATGATCGAGCGACCAGGCCAGCGGGTAGACGCCCTCGCGGGGCACGGCGTCATAAGTCGGCTTGAAGCCGACGATGCCGCAACACGCCGCCGGCAGGCGAATCGAACCGCCGGTGCAGGAACCGACTGCGATTGCCGCCAGTGAGGCGGCTACAGCGGCCGCCGAGCCGCCGCTCGAACCGCCGGGGATATAGCCGGGATAACGAGGATTGTGCACCTGGCCGAAATGAGGATTGGCACTGTTGATGCCGAAAGCCAGTTCATGGAGATTGGTGGTGCCGACGATCAGCGCTCCTGCCGCCCGCAACCTCGCTACAACCGCCGCATCGCGCTCCTGGACTTTGGCTTCGATCGCCTTGGTCCCGGCGGTGAGCGGGTAGCCTCGGACGGACATCAGATCCTTTACGCCGACGGGCACACCGGCAAGCGGCCCGGGATCTTCGCCACGCTTGAGGCGACGGAGGAGGCCTTCGGCTTCTTCCATTACCAGCGCCGGATTGACCGTAATGAAAGCATTGAGGTGCCGGTGCGCCTCGATGCGGGCGAGAAAAAATTCCGCGATGTCTACCGGCGACAATGTGTGCTTGTGTACCTGATTGGCAATCTGCGTTGCGCTGGCGGATACGAGGTCACCCGCGTCGGATGCAGGCACGTAGCGGCCGGCCGGAAAACTTTCTGTCGGACTCGCGGCAGGCGCCGAAAGTACGGGCGGCGTCGCGACCGCCGCTTCGAAGACTCGTTCGATGTCCTCGAGCCCGAACCCAAAGCGCTGCTCCCAATCGGAGAGGCGCTCGGGATGCGCATAGCGGCGAAACGCCGATACGGCGCGCAGGAACTCAGTCATCGGACGTGGCATGGGATCGTGAATACCGTGAATGTCGTGTGAATACGCGAATGTCGGAAAAGCGTCTTGAGATTCTTGCCGGCAGTTTAAATCGAATTCGTGATTAGAAAATTTCGGGCTGTTGCGACATTCACGATATTCACGTATTCACGACATTCACGGATTCTAAAGGAACAACGTGAGAACGCCCGTATACCCATACAAGCGGTTGTGCGATATTTCGCCGTTGCAAAAAAATCCGACCAGCGGAAATTCGCCGAGAGCCTCTCGTATCATATCGGCCTCTTCGGATTCGCCGCTGAACAGGTTCGGCCCGCGACCGACGCAGGAATAGTACAAGCCTCCGCGCGGGCGGCCAAACATCCCGCTCTTTATGCTGTCGAGCATGCGCGACATGTCTTCGGCGGCGCTGGGTTCGTCGCGTCTGCAGAACATGATTTGCGAGCCAGTGCGCGGCACGTCGCCGATGGCCACCAGTTTCTGCACGGGATCGATGCCCACCAGATTACGAACCAGATAATCGCTGGAATCGGATCCTCCAACCGGAAGTCCCGCGAAGACATTGGCGCCGGTTTGCGAAAAGTTTTTCCAGTCCGGTTCGCCGACATCTTCCCTGAAAACATCGAGTGCGGCGCGTCCGTCGAGCGAGATGAGGATGTTCTGCTGGCAACCGGTAATGGTGTGTCGCGGACCGATCGGAGAACAGCCCTGTGTTAGCCGTGTCGAGACCACGACATCGTCTGAGAACAGCACTCCTGACAGTCCGCCTTTGGCAACACCATCGGCGATTTGCACGATTTCGCGCCGGGAACTGGTCAGTCCGCCGGCAACAAACCCGCTTTCCATGCATCCGGCCAGGTCACCGATCAAACGTGGCAGTTGCGCGTTGCGCGGATCACCATGGACAACGGCGAAATTGGCGGGCAGCCCGCCCAGGTGCAGCGACTGGCGCTCAAGGTCCGGCGGCGAACGCAAGCCGGAGAAAACCCGGAAGCCACCCGCTTCGAATGCGCACAGCATGATCGCGACCGCGGGTTCATCGTAGTATTCGCGGCCGGTGGCAATGACGCCCATGCCGACTGTGCCGGACCAATGCAAGATGCCGGTGTTGGTACGGAAATAGGCCACCAGGTCGGTGACCTCGCCAGCAAAGTTATCGGTGACGTAGAGAAATCCCAGATTGGCGCCCGCCGGACCCCGGCCCGCCTGTCGCAGGCATTGCGCGGCAGCATCGCGCCAGTTCGGCGACGCCGCGTGCCCGCAGGTAAATGCTTCGCTCATCATCTATCGCACCAGAAGCGTCGCCGGACCGAGGAAACATCGCATGCTGGTATGTGGGCTGCCATGGTCAGGTGAAGCCGAATTCTTCCAGTTCAACGGAATCCTTGGATGGCTGCCACCAATGCGGCGTTGCGCGCTGATTTCATGGCTTTGCTCCTCAATCAAAGGCGATCCGCGCGCCATCGGCGCCTGCCGCAGTCGCGGCGGGTATGCCGGCAGTGTAGAGTATTCGCGAGCCCACTCATTCAAAAACTGCGATGAACCTCGATCGTGTTACGGCCGGCCGCGACCTGCCAGCCGAATTCAATGTAATCATCGAAATTCCGATGAATGCCGATCCGATAAAATATGAAGTGGACAAGGAAACGGGTGCCTTGTTCGTCGATCGCTTCATGATGACGGCAATGCGCTATCCGTGCAATTACGGTTACATCCCGCACACGCTGTCGGAAGATGGGGACCCGGCAGACGTGCTGGTGATCACCCCTTTCCCGGTCAACGTGGGCGCCGTAATCCGCTGCAGGCCGATCGGACTGCTGAGTATGATCGATGAGGCCGGGGGAGATGCCAAGCTGCTGGCGGTGCCGGTCGATTCAGTGCTGCCGATGTATAAACACTGGCGAAAGCCGGAAGATCTGCAACCTGAGCGCCTTGCGCAGATCCGCCACTTCTTCGAGCACTACAAGGATCTCGAACCTGGCAAATGGGTGAAGGTCACTGGTTGGCTTGGAGCGCAGGAGGCCCGCGATGAAATCATGTCCAGCGTGGCCCGCTACGACGAAGCAAGGCCGAAGCCCATGTTTTAAGCGCGCCGGGGACGGGGCGAGAACCCGGCGAGGCGGGTCGAAATACGCTGGCGTCGCACGCGTGAAACATCCGGGGTACACTTCAACCTGTGCTCTCACTGCGATTTCTGTGATACCTCAGCTTCCGGCCCCAATCGAACGCCCGAAAGTTCGCGAGCGTCTGCTCCTCTGTCTGATCCCGGGACTTGCCATCCTGCTGGTCGCTGCCGTCTGCGCCTTCGCATTTTTCGCCTTGGCGCAGGCGCGCCAGGCGAGCCTGCGCAATGCCGAGCAAACTTCGCGCAACCTCGCCCAGGTTGTCGAGCAGCGAACTGCCCGCATGTTGGAAGCAGTCGACCAGACGCTTCGCAACGCGGCAGACATCTGGCAACAGGTGCCGGGCTTGCGCGACCCCGCCAGCGCCGAAATGCGTACGCTGCTTGCGCAGAGCATGGCGAGGCTGCCTCACGCCCGAACCGTGTTCGTGGTCGACGCAAGCGGCATGCTTTTGCACGATACCAGCGTGCCTCCTGCCGCATCGGTAGATTTCTCGGATCGCGAGTATTTCAAGTGGCATCGGTCGCATTCCGGCGCGCTGTATGTTGGCAAACCGGCCATCGCTCGCAGGGGACAGGAATGGTTCCTCGTCGCCAGCCGGCGACTGGAGGATGTCCAGGGCCGGTTCGCAGGCGTAATCGGCGTCGCACTTGAGCCGGAGGCGTTCAGCTCTTTGCTTGGCGGCATGAATGTCGGGCGCGACGGCACCATCGGACTATTGCACGAGCAAGGCGAATTGATTTCCAGCGAACCGCAGGCGCCATCCTGGTTGGGGGTTCCGACGGGCAGCAACATTACTTTGAAGACCCTGCTGGCAAGTGGGGAGGGGCGCACGTTCCATCAGGCCAGCGCCGTAGACGGTGTGGCACGCATCTATAGTGTCCGTCAGGTGCCCGATACGCCGCTCATGGCGCAGGTTGGCATCGGTGAGGACGAAATCCTCGCCGGTTGGCGCGAGCAAAGAAAGGTTGCAATCGTGATATTGATCGGATTCGCATTCGCCGCAGCCTTGCTGACCTGGTGGTTGATACAGGAGTTGCGTCGCCGCAATCAGGTCGCCCGTTCGGCGGCGCGCAGCGAGCAGATGCTGCGCCAGGTCATCGATGCACTTCCGCTTGGCGTCCGGGTCACCGACAAGAAAGGCAACCTGGTCCTGGGCAATGCGGTCAGCCGGCAACTCCGGGTCGATGCCAGGTCGCCAGGCATGCAGGATCCCGCGGACCCGGATCGGGAAGAACATCTCCAGGCCACTGATCCGCGCACGGTCGACCCGGCGGCCGGTGGCGAATCTGCTCGCAACGAAGTCGTCGATATCGAATGTTTCGACGGGCGCCGCAAGACGATCCTGCACTCGGCTGCACCCCTGGTTTCCGCCGAAGGCGAGATCGTTGGCGATGTGGCAGTCAACGAAGATATTACCGAGCGGCAGGCGCTTGCCGAAATGTTGCGCGAAAGCGAAGCGCGCTACCGGGCATTGTTCGAGCAAAGCATCGATGCAGTGTTCCTGATGCGCTCCAACGGCAGCATTCTTTCGGCGAATGCGCAGGCGTGCCGCCTGCTCGGCTATACGGAAAGCGAACTGCACGCGCTTCGGCACGATGGCGAGAGCCTCACCGAGAAGGGGGACCCGCGCGTCGCCGCACTACTGGACGAACACCGGCGTGGTGGCGGCGCGCGGGGAGAGATCAACTTGCGCCGCAAGGATGGCAGCTGGGTGCCGGTGGAGGTTTCGTCGACCGGATTCCGGGACCGGTCCGGCGAACTTTGCGTCAGCCTCGTCGTTCGCGACATCACCGACCGCAAGCGCGCCGAGGAACATATCGAGTATCTGGCCTACTACGACGAACTGACCGGGATACCGAACCGCGCTCACTTCCAGCGCGCCTTCGAAAAAGCGATCGCAATCCACCAACGCCAGGGGTTGAAGTCCGCATTGATGGTGGTCGATCTCGACCGCTTCAAAAACATCAACGACATCATTGGCCACGAAGCCGGCGATCAGTTGCTGAAGCAGGTCGCCGCCCGCTTGCGCTCTTGCCTGCGCGATGAAGACGTTCTCGCGCGCCTGGGAGGGGACGAGTTCGTCATCCTCATGCAGGACGCTTCGAGCACCGATGCGATCAGCGCGGTGGCCAACAAACTTCTCGCCGCCACAGCGCGTCCCCTGGTCATCGACGAGCAGGAATTCCTGATTACCGCCAGTATCGGCATCAGCACCAGCCCTCTCGACGGCATCGATTTGCAGACACTGTTGCGCAACAGCGACGTGGCCATGTATCGCGCGAAGGAATCCGGCAAGAACGCTTTCCAGTATTTCTCTCCCGAGATGGATGCGCGGGGGCGTGAGCGGCTATCGATCGAATCCTCGATGGGGCGCGCCCTTGAACGCGGCGAATTCATGCTCCATTTCCAACCCAAGATGCAAGTGTCTTCGCGCAATGTTGCGGGCATGGAAGCGCTTGTGCGCTGGCAGAATCCCGACAAGGGCCTGATGTTGCCGGGCGAGTTCATCGGCATCGCTGAAGAAACGGGCATGATCGTGCCGCTTGGCGACTGGGTGCTGACAGAGGCGTGCCGCCAGGGGCAGATGCTGCGCTGCGCCGGTCATGACGACCTGCGTGTCGCCGTCAATCTGTCGGTTCGACAACTGTACGATGAAGGCCTCGCACAGCGCGTCAGCGGCGCGCTCGAGCGGACCGGTTTCCCGGCCGAAAACCTGGAACTCGAGATTACCGAAAGCATGGTGATGCGCGATGCCGAGGGAGCGATCAAGATGCTGCACGCATTGCGCGATACGGGCGTGCGCATCGCCATCGACGATTTCGGCACAGGTTATTCGTCTCTGGCCTATCTCAAGCGCTTTCCCATCGACTGCGTAAAGATCGATCGTTCGTTTATCCGCGACCTGCCAGACGATCGAGACGATGCGTCGATCACGCGCAGCATCATCGCGATGGCGCACAACATGAAGCTCGAAGTCGTCGCGGAAGGTGTCGAAACCGTCTCCCAGCTCGAATTTCTGCACACTCATGACTGCGACGAAATTCAAGGCTTTCTGTTCAGCGAACCGCTGGGCGCCGACGCCTTTGAACGGTTTCTCGACGGGCGCGTCAATCTTGCACAGGTGCGTCACCTGCACGCCTGATTGCCGAGGCGCCAGGCTGCCCCCTACAAAAGCCCTTCGGCAACGCCTATAATTTCGTTGTCAAGGGTTCTTATTCGGAGAGTTGTCCATGTCAGCCACCGCAGCCGCACTGCAAGCCAGCGGCGAACCCATCCTCCTGCGCCGGGATACCGGCGGTATCGCCACCCTCACGCTGAATCGCCCGAAGCAATACAACTCGCTTTCCGAAGAGTTGCTCGTCGAGTTGCAAACCGCGCTCGACAACATTGCACAGGACGCGTCTGTGCGGGTGGTGGTTATTGCGGGTGCCGGCAGCTCATTTTGCGCGGGCCATGACCTGAAGCAGATGCGTGCCAATCCGCGCAAGGCGTACTACGACAAACTGTTCGCGCAATGCAGCACCGTAATGCAGGCAGTGCTGCATTTGCCGCAACCGGTCATCGCGCGTGTGCACGGCATTGCCACCGCAGCGGGTTGCCAGCTGGTGGCGCAATGCGATCTCGCGGTCGCTTCGGATGCCGCGCGCTTTGCCGTTTCTGGAATCAACGTCGGCCTGTTCTGCTCGACACCCAGCGTGTCGCTCGGGCGCAACGTATCGCGCAAGCAGGCCATGGAGATGCTGCTGACCGGCGACTTTATCGACGCCGCAACGGCGCAGCAGCGCGGGTTGGTCAATCGCGTGGTACCCGCCGAACGGCTGGACGACGAAGTCCGCGCGCTTGCCGATGCCATCATCCGCAAATCTGCAGTCGCGGTGACCACCGGAAAGAAAATGTTTTACAAGCAGATGGAGATGGGAATTGCGCCGGCCTATGAATACGCCGCCGATGTCATGGCATGCAACATGATGGCGGAGGACGTCGGCGAAGGCATCGATGCCTTCATGCAGAAACGGCCACCTCACTGGAAGAACAAGTAGCCCCCTTCCCCTCTCCCCATCCCTCTCCCGCAAGGTGAGAGGGAGTTCTCAGCATTAAGAACGAACGGGCGACCAACTTGGTCGCCCGTTTATTTACGGTTCCGACACTCCCTCTCCCCCGGCGGGAGAGGGGGACATGGTTATCAACAATTCGTTGAGCCTCTTCACGAACGATGCCGGATCCTCGAGTTGGCCACCCTCCGCCAGCAGGGCCTGGTCGAACAGGATGTGGCTCCAGTCCGCAAAGCGCTCCTCATCGGTCTCATGTTTCAGACGTTGCACCAGTGGATGGCGCGGATTGATTTCCAAAATGGGCTTGCTGCCCGGCACCGCCTGACCCGCGGCTTTGAGCATGCGCTCGAGGTTGGCGCTCATGCCATGCTGGTCCGCCACAAGGCAAGCGGGCGACGCGGTGAGGCGGAATGTCGCGCGCACCTCTTTGACCTGATCGCCGAGGCTTTTGCGTATTTTATCGATGAGCTCTTTGTGCTCGCCAGCTTCTTTCTCCTGCTCCTTCTTGTCCTCGTCGGCGAGCTTGCCAAGGTCCAGATCTCCTTTGGCCACCGACGCCAAGGGCTTGCCTTCGAATTCGCTCAGATTCGACCCCACCCATTCATCGACGCGATCGCTCAGCAACAACACTTCGATGCCTTTCTTGCGAAAGATCTCCAGGTGCGGGCTGTTTTTGGCCGCGGCAAACGTATCGGCAGTTATGTAGTAGATTTTTTCCTGGCCCTCTTTCATGCGGGCCACGTAGTCGGCCAATCCGACGTTCTGTTCGTCAGTGTCGGCCTGCGTCGAGGCAAACCTCAGCAACTTGGCGAGGCGCTCCTTGTTCGCCCAGTCTTCACCGACGCCTTCCTTGATAACGCGGCCAAACTCCTTCCACACCGTTGTGTATTTCTCCTTCTGGTTTTGCGCCAGGTCCTCCAGCAATCCGAGTACTTTGTTGACACATCCCTTGCGGATCGTCTCGACGTCTTTCGATGCCTGCAGGATCTCGCGCGACACGTTGAGCGGCAGGTCGCTTGAATCCACTACGCCACGCACAAAGCGCAGGTAAGCGGGCAGCAGCTGCTCGGCGTCATCCATGATGAAGACGCGCCGCACATAAAGTTTGATGCCATGACGGTGCTCGCGGTCCCACAGGTCGAAAGGCGCGCGTGCCGGCAGGTACAGCAACTGCGTATATTCGGACTTGCCTTCCACCTTCGCATGAACCCACGCCAGCGGCGCGTCGAAATCGTGGGCCACGTGCTTGTAAAACTCCCGGTACTGCTCTTCGCTGATATCCGATTTTGGGCGTGCCCACAGCGCGGCGGCCTGATTGACTTGTTCCACCTCGTCCCGGGTTATGTGCTCGCCTTTGTCTTTGTCCCATTCCTGTTTGTTCATCTGGATCGGGAGCGAGATATGATCGGAGTACTTGCGCAGAATCGATTGCAGACGGAAACCCTCGAGCAGGTCGTCCTCGCCATCGCGCAAATGCAGCGTGACTTCGGTTCCTCGAGCCGGCTTCTCGACCGCTTCGATGGTGTAGTCTCCCTGGCCGCCAGATTCCCAGCGCACTCCCTGGTCCTGGCCAAGCCCCGCCCGGCGAGTGACGAGCGTAACCTTGTCGGCAACGATAAACGAGGAATAGAAACCGACGCCGAACTGGCCGATCAGGTTGGCGTCCTTGGCCTGGTCGCCGGTAAGCCGGTCCAGAAACTCGCGCGTGCCCGACCTGGCGATGGTGCCGATGTTATCGATGACCTCCTGGCGTGACATGCCGATGCCGTTGTCGGCGACCGTTATGGTGCGCGCCGCCCGGTCGAACGCAACGCGAATCTTCAGTTCCGCATCGTCTTCGAAGAGTCCGGGAGCGGTTAGCGCCTCGAAGCGCAGTTTGTCGCAGGCATCGGACGCATTCGATATCAGTTCCCGCAGGAAAATCTCCTTGTTGCTGTACAAGGAGTGGATCATCAGCTTCAGCAGCTGTTTGACTTCGGTCTGGAATCCCAGTGTTTCCCGGGTGGCGGCTTCAGCCATGGTGCTCTCCTGTGAACTTTTTGATGATGCAATCAGATAGGGGCGCTATCTTATGCGTTCAAGCCGCTGGCCGGAACCCCTGAGCGCACTTCGCTGTCTGCCTCCCATCCGCCGACGGATTCCTGGAAGGAGCCAACCGATGAAACCCTTCGCCACTGCCATGTTTCTCTGCGCGACATTGTGCGCCGCCCATGCGGTCGCCATGCCTCCGATCGAGCGAATTAAATTGCCGCCCGGCTTCAAGATCGAGGTCTACGCGGAAAAGGTCGAGAACGCCCGCTCGCTTGCGCTCGGCGACAATGGAACGGTCTTTGTCGGCACGCGCTCGGACGCAGTCTACGCGCTGGTGGACTCCAACCGTGACGGCAAGGCCGACCAGGTCCTTCGACTCGCCCGGGGTTTGAATGCGCCGAATGGCGTGGCGTTCCGCGACGGCGCGCTCTACGTTGCAGAAATAAGCAGAATTCTGCGTTTCGACAATATCGAAGAAACGCTAAAGTCTCCAGCGAAGCCCGTTGTCGTGTTCGACAAGCTTCCGAAAGACGGACATCACGGCTGGAAATTCATCGCGTTCGGTCCCGATGGCTGGCTTTACGTGCCGGTCGGAGCGCCCTGCAACATCTGCGAACCGGACCCCGACGTCTATGCTGCAATTCATCGAATCAAACCGGATGGCAGCCAAATCGAGGTGTTTGCGCGCGGCATCCGCAATACGGTCGGCTTCGATTGGGATCCGGTCACAAAGGACCTCTGGTTCAACGAGCACGGCCGCGACATGATGGGCGACGACATGCCCTCCTGTGAACTGAATCACGCGCCCAAGGCCGGCATGCATTTTGGCTTTCCATACTGCCACCAGGGCGACACTCCCGATCCGGAATACGGCGCAAAGCGCAAGTGCGACGAATTCACGCCGCCGGCATTGAAACAGGGTGGCCACGTGGCGCCGGATGGATTGCGTTTCTACACCGGCAAGATGTTTCCACCGGAATACGCAGGCCGGATTTTCATAGCGCAGCACGGCTCCTGGAACCGCAGCAAGAAGAGTGGCTATCGCGTAATGATGGTTACGCTGAATAAGGACGGCAAGACTGTGGACAAGTACGAGGAATTCGCCACAGGCTGGCTGGATAACGAACGCGCCTGGGGCCGTCCCGTCGATTTGTTGGTCATGCCGGACGGCGCGCTGCTGATTTCCGACGACACCGCGAGTGCGGTTTACCGGGTCACTTTCGGGAAATAGCGAGGGCGCTCAAAGTTGAGTTTTGCCTTGTCCCGGTTTAGTGCTGTGGAGGCACCTCGGTATCCTGCGCCGCCTGCGCCATGGCCGCGGCCAGCAACCGTTTGACCGCGTCCCCCTCGATCATGCCCTTGAGCGAAACATAGTCGATTTTCCCTGACGCCAGCAGCGGCAGTTCCTTCAGCGCGATCAACCGTCGTGCGACCGAAAGATCGTGTGTTCCCAGTTGTTTTGCCGCCTCCAGCAGGCGCCCCCGCGTAATGCGTGGATCGGTGGTAAAGAGGACGGTGGTCTCGCCGCCGAAATCCTGCACATTGAGCACGGCAGCGTGATGAAAGTCCGGCGAAGCTTCGCGCGCGACGTGCTCGATCATATCGAGGGACACCATCTCGCCGGCGATCTTGGCGAAACGTTTGACGCGCCCTGAAATCGACACCAGGCCGTCGTGATCGATATCGACAACGTCGCCAGTGTCGTACCACCCTTCGCCGACCGCGGACTTCGGCGCTTCGATCACACCGGGATTCTGATAGCGGTAATAGCCCAGCATAAGGTTGGGACCGCGCACATGCAGCACCCCGCCCTTCTCGATCCCGTCCATTGGCTCGACCTGATAGTCGACACCGGGCAAAAACGTCCCTACTGCGCCACGACGGAAGGCCGCTGGCGTCGCAAGCGAGATCACCGGTGCGCATTCGGTCGAGCCATAGCCTTCCATCACGCGCACGCCGAATTTTTCCATCCAGACCCTGGCAACTTCATGCGAGAGTTTTTCTCCGCCGGAAATGACATGGCGCAATCGGCTGAAATCCATCGGATTGGCATATCGCGCGTAAAACGACAGGAACGTGCTCGTACCGAACAAGATCGTGCAGTCTCGCTTGTACGCGATTTCCGGGATGGCACGATACCGCAGCGGCGAGATGAACAGGTTCACCCGCGTGCCCGTGATCAGCGGCAGCATTACACCGGCGGTGAAACTATAGGCATGATAAAGCGGCAACGGGTTGAGCACCTTGTCCGTCGGCGAGAAATCGAACACCGCGCGTATTTGCGCGATATTGGCGACGATTGCGTGATGCGAAAGCACGACACCTTTGGGACGATCCTCCGAACCCGATGTAAACAGGACCACCGCGGGGTCCAGTGTCGACTGCCTGGCGATCGCGAGACGGGGAACCCGCAACGCGAAGAGCAACAGCCATAGCTTGTCGGCAAATCCCATCTGACCGCGCAAATCCTCGAGATAGATGATGGTGCAGTCGGGCACCGCATCCAGCAAAGGCTGCAGATGAGCCTGCTCGATGAACCTACGCGACGTAATTACAGTACGCACGCCCGCCGCGACGCATGCACTTTCCACCGCCAACGGCCCCGCCGAATAGTTGAAGATGGCGGGCACACGCCGGCTTGCCGACAGCCCCATCAGCACGGCAACGGAACTGACCACGTTCGGCAAAAGTACTCCGACGTTTTCGCGGTCGGCGGTCCGACGCCGTAACAGCCGCGAGAGAGCCAGGCTCATACGCAGGATGTCGCCATAGCTGTGCGACTTGTCGCCCTGGTCTTCCATAAGAAGAGTTTTGCGGCCGTGCGCCGAGACCGCATCGAGGAAACATTCGAACAACGGCTTGCAGGCGTGGGATTGCACGGCCATCGTCTGCATCACCGCCGTGAGTTTGCGCGTTGCATGGGCGCGCCGCCGCCGGGCGCTTCCAGCCGCACCGCCGTCGATTCGCGTTGCAGAAAACACGCGCAGGGTGACTGCCGGCAGCCAGCGGCCTAACAGGGAAGTCGAAGCAGAGCGGCTGAACCATTGCCCGGCGCCTTCGACATGCACCGGCAAGACAGTGGCGCCGCTTTTGAGGGCGACCAGCGCCGGTACCGGATAAATCTTCATTACGGCGCCATTGTGAACGATGCGTCCCTCCGGAAAGATCACTACCGGACGGCCGGCGCGGAGTAGGCGCAGCACACGCTTCATGCTCAAAGGATTGTTGAGATCGAGAATCTCGTGGGCGATATAACCCAGCATCCAGCGATTGAGGCGCGTCCCGGCTTCTTCGGGCGGCACGATGACGACGGGATTACGGGGCAGGAACAGCGCCAAGACCCAGGCGTCGATGCGGGAATGGTGGTTGGCCACGATCATCAGGCGATCCGCATGGCCGAAGGGCGCCAAATCACCCAAAACCCGGACTCGCAATAGCAACCGCAGCAACAAGCGGATCAAAGATGTCATTCGCAGATCAACTGTCGCAGTTAGGGTTGGGATGCAAGGTCATTTGTGCGCTACAACACATCTAAATCCAAGACTTGTGGGACGCATTAAATCATCTTTGGAGGTAGCGTCACAATCCGCAATCCGAAAAATCGTGATGTTTTTGTCTCTTTGCAGTGACAACTTAATCTAACACATTGACTTGAAAGTCGAAAACCTAAATCTATCATAGTGTTAGATTTGCTTCTGCATCCAATATCGAATAGAGTGAATACCGGATGCCGACATCGGGGGATGGCGGCACATTCCGGGGGAAAAAGACCTCAAATCACTCGCACAGGGAGAATTAAAAATGGACATGAATGTCCCCAAGGAACTATTGGTTCCGGCACCCTCTGGCGCTCACGCGCCTGCTGCTCCATCCACCGAATATTTCTTCTCCGAGCAGTTGTCTGCGCTCTTTGACAGGGAACAACGTGCGATGTGGCTTCGATGGAATCCGGGGCCACGCCCGAATTTCAATCCCGCTCTGCTGCATGATCTCGACCGCTATTGCCAGTTCCTGGCTCAGAGCGGCGGGTCTATCGACTGCCAGGGCGAACGCATGCCCTTGGAATACGCTGTTCTGGCCTCGAAGGTGCCCGGTGTTTTCAATCTTGGCGGAGATTTAAGCCTGTTTTCCCGCCTGATCGACGCGCATGACCGGGAAGGTTTGCTGCAATACGGCCGAGCTTGTGTGAAGGTGCTCTTCCGCAACTATCAGGGCCACGGACTGCCACTCACGACGATTTCACTGGTCCAGGGCGAGTGCCTGGGCGGAGGGTTCGAAGCGGCGCTTTCTTCCGACGTAATTGTTGCAGAGCGGCAATCGCGCTTCGGCTTTCCCGAGATTCATTTCAACCTGTTTCCCGGAATGGGGGCCTATTCTTTCCTGGAACGCAAGGTCGGCAAACGCGTGACCGAAGAGCTTATCGCCGGTGGCCGGCTGTACGACGCCGATGATATGCTGGCCATGGGTGTAATCGACATGGTCGTGGATCAGGGTCGCGGCGAGGCCGAGGTGGCAAATTTGATCCGGTCCCGGGGTCGCAACCGCAAAGCAATTGCGGGTATCGCAGCAGCACGGCGTTGCGTCCACAAGCTCGATTACGAGGAATTGCTGGGGGTGGTCGAGGTGTGGGTGGACACTGCGCTTAGCCTCAGCAGCCGCGATCTGAAACTTATGCAGCGCCTGGTTTCCCGCCAGAACGACTTGCGTCCTACCGTGCGTCAGGACGACAATGGAATGAGCAGGCAATTGCACTGAATGCGCCGACAAAGATGGTTCGTCGGCCCGATCAACCGGCGAAAACGCAGCATCAGGCGCAGCATGGCGCAGGATCTACCCGAATACACGATCCAGGAAGCGGCGGGCCGGCTCGGCATTCCGTTGCAGAAACTGCGTCGCTGGGATGCACAGGGCGTGCTGGTCGCGCGCAGGACTGACGGTGGCCATCGCCGCTATTCGCGCGAAATCATCGACGGACTGGCCGGGTCTGCAGGGCTTCCACCGAGCGAAAAGCATGACCCCGCCAAGTCATCGGAAACTGGCCGGGTGGAAGACCAACTGGCGGCCGCACGCAGGACCCTGAAGGAAAAGCGCCGCATCATTCAGTTGCTGCTGGAAAGCGAATCCCGCTACCGCGATCTGGTGGAGACGTCCCACGATTTGATCTGGACGACCGATGCCCTCGGTCGCTTCACCTATCTGAACAACGCCTGCATCGATCTCTTCGGCGTGCGCCCGAAGGATCTGCTCGGCGGCTGTTTTTTCGAGTTCGAACCCCGGCCCCAACATGTATCCAACCGTCGATTCCTGTCGGCGCTGCGCAAGAACGGCGAGGTCAAGAACTACCTCACGCACCTGATTGCCACAGACGGTACGGATCGCTGGGTGGGCATCAACGCGCGCGTGACCCATGACGAAGAAGGGCGGATAGTCGGTCTGCGGGGCACCGCACGCAATGTCACCGAGCAGCATCGGGCGGCTCTGGAGATCGAGCGACTTGCCACCCACGACGGACTGACCGGACTGCCCAATCGCGTTTCCCTGCAGAAAGTGCTGGAAACAGCCCTGGCGGGCGGTGAAAAAGGTTCAGTGGTCTTGCTCGACGTCGATCATTTCAAATACATCAACGACAATTTCGGGCATCGCGCCGGAGACCAGTTGCTGATCGCGATTGGTGGGCTGCTCAAGGACTTGGTCAAGGATAGCAATGTGCCGGTATTCCGGCTCGGCGGAGATGAGTTCGCCCTGCACCTTCCCAACGCCTTGAGGCGCGACGCGGCCAATGTTGGCGAGCGCGCACTCTCGGCGCTGCGTCGCTATAAATTCGGGGTCTCGGGTCAGGGGTGCCTGTCGACCCTCACTGGCTCCATCGGCGTCGCAAGCTACCCCTTTCACGGCGCTGATGTCGCCACGCTGCTTGCCAATGTCGATATCGCGATGTACCAGGCCAAGGACAATGGTCGCAATCGCGTGCAACTGCATGACCACAACCCGGACGATTTGCGCAGCACCCACAAGCGCGTTCACTGGGCACGCGAACTGCGTGAAGTGCTCGACGATAACCGGGTGTTGCTGTACTCGCAACCAGTGGTCCGTCTCGCAGATCAATCCGCCGTTCATCAGGAAATCCTGGTCCGGATCGTCGACCGCAAGGGTGCTCTGGTCCTGCCCGGGCAGTTTATCGAAGTGGCCGAGTCGCTCGGCATGGCGCAGGAAATCGACCTTCGTGTGGTCGGCAAACTAATCGACGTGTTGCAAGCTCCGGAGTTTCGCGGCCGCAAGACCCGTTTTTTCGTGAATCTGTCGCGCACCAGCATCTCCGATGCGCATTGGGTCCGGCGCTTCCAGACCATGCTCGCTGCCAAGCCCATCGATCATTCGCAACTGGTGTTCGAGATTACGGAAACCGCGGCCATGTCGAGTGTCGATGTAACCCAGGACTTCATTGCGCAAATGAAAACCATGGGTTGCCGCTTCGCGCTGGACGATTTCGGCGCGGGCTTCAGTTCCTTCTATTTCCTGAAGCGCTTCGATGTCGACTACCTGAAGATAGACGGCAGCTTTGTGCGCGACCTCGCTGCCGACGATGCGAGCCGGCTGTTCGTGCGCGCATTGTGCGACGTAGCGCGCGGCCTCAATAAACAAGTTATCGCGGAATGGGTCGAAGATCAGGCGGTGAGGGACATCCTGGTGGAAATGGGCGTTCAATACGGCCAGGGCTTCCTCTTTGCTCGTCCGCTCCCCTTTCCCGCCCTCATCCCGGCAGAGCACCAGGCCAGCAAACGCGCCTGAAGCGCGGCACTGCGCCAATCCCTTACCAATTATCCTTGAGCAGCTTCTCGGCCCAGAACAGGCCGAGGATGGTTTTGCCATCCGTAATGCGGCCGCGGCGAATCCAATCGAGGGTCTCCGCCAGTGGCATGCGCAGAGTTTCCAGGAACTCGCCTTCGTCCGGCTGCGCTCCCTTGAATTCCAGTTTGCGTGCCAGAAAAAAATCGATCTGTTCGTCCGAGTAGCCGATGCAGGGATGGAAGCGGCCCAGTTCGCGCCATTCACCAGCCAGGTAGCCGGTCTCCTCGAGTAGTTCGCGTTTCGCCGTCTCGAGCGGCGGTTCGTCCGCTTCGAGTTTGCCTGCCGGCAATTCGTAGAAATGCTGGCCCAGGGGATAGCGAAACTGGCGTTCCAACAGCACCGAGCCGTCGTCGAACACCGGCAGGATAATTGCGGCGCCGGGATGCAGCACATACTCGCGCAACGCCGTGCTTCCGTCGGGCAGGCTGACTTCGTCTTCGTTGACTTTCAGCAGCCTGCCCCGATAGGCCGCCCGCGAACTGACTTTCTTTTCTGTGAAATCGGAACTCACAGCGATAGCTGAATCGCGCGCTGGCAGAGCGCGAGCAACGCACCGGGCATGAGCCCGAGGCCGATTACCGCAAGACCATTCACCGACATCAGTGCGCGGACATCGGCGAACGGTTCGATGGCATGCGTATCGGTCGGCGCATCGAAATACATCAGCTTGACAAGGCGCAGATAGTAGAACGCGCCAATCAATGAAAACAGAACCGCCGTCACCGCCAGCCAGGCGTAACCCGAAGACAAAGCCGCCTGGAGCACAAACAGTTTCGCCCAGAATCCCACGGTTGGCGGAATGCCCGCCATCGAAAACATCAGCAGCAGCATCACGAACGCGTACCAGGGGTTGCGCTGGCTCAATCCCTTGAAGTCCTCGAGTTGCTCGGCCTCGAAACCTTCGCGCGAAAGCAGCAGGATCATGCCGAAAGTGCCCAGGCCCATCAGCACGTAAACGATCGAATAAAACATCGCCGCGCCGAATCCTTCCATCGTGCCGCTCAGTATGCCCAGCAGCAGGAAACCCATGTGCGATATGGTCGAATAGGCCAGCATGCGCTTCAAGTTGGTCTGTGCGATCGCAGTTACATTGCCCAGCGCCAGCGATGCCACGGCCAGAAGAACCAGCATCTGCTGCCATTCGACCAGCAGCGGCTGGATGCCCAGCGCTTGCACTAGCAAGCGCATGATGAAAGCGAAGGATGCAAGCTTCGGAGCCGTTCCGATCAGTAGGGTCACTGCAGTCGGAGCACCGTGATAAACGTCCGGCACCCACATGTGAAACGGCACGGCGCCAAGCTTGAAACCAATGCCAGCCACGACGAAGACCAGACCGAAGATGAGGATCGTGGGTATCGCATCGCCATCGGCGATGCGCTGGGCGACTTCCGTCACTTCGAGCGAGCCGGTCGCTCCGTAGATCATCGACATGCCGTAAAGCAGCATGCCGGATGCGAGCGCACCCAGTACGAAATACTTCATTGCCGCCTCGGTGCTGATGCTGGAATCGCGCGGCAGCGCCACCATGGCATAGAGCGACAGCGACATCAACTCGAGACCGAGATACAGCACGAGGAAATGATTTGCCGAGATCATGACCATCATGCCGAGCGTCGAGAACAGCGCCAGCACGAAGAATTCGCCGCGATACATGCCGCGCAAAGACGCATAGGAGCGCGAGTAGGCAAGCATGACGGCAACTGTCAGGCAGGCTGCAATCTTGAGAACGTCCGACATCGGATCGCCGACGAACATTCCGTTGAAGGTATAAGCCACGTCTTCGCCGCCGACCACCAGGATGATCGCCGCCGTGCCGACCAGCGTGGCCTGCGCCAGGACATACGTCCAGACGCGCCGATGGTCGGGCAGGAACAGATCGACGATGAGGATCACGCTGACCATCGTCAGCATGAATATCTCGGGAGCCGCCAGCAAAAAATCGGGAATCTCGTATTCCATAGATAAATTCACGGACGAGTCCCTTGTTTCATAACTTGCTCTTCATCGCCAGCGCGAGCACGTCGCCGACCGAATTGTGCAGCACCAATGCGAAAGGCTGCGGATAGAGGCCCATGCCGAGGACCGCAACGGCCACCAGCGCGAGAACCAGTCCTTCCCGCATGCCGATATCGGTGAGCGCTTCCACGCGGCTGTTGGCGACCGCCCCGAACACAACGCGCTTGTACATCCAAAGCGTGTACGCCGCTCCAAACAGGAGCGTCGTCGCGGCTAGCGCGGCGTACCAAAAATTCTCGTGCATGGCCCCCATTATTACCAGGAATTCCCCGACAAATCCGCTGGTGCCGGGCAAGCCGGAGTTGGCCATCGCGAACAGCATGAAAAAAGCCGCGAACACCGGCATCCTGTTCACCACGCCCCCGTAGTCCGAAATCAGGCGCGAATGCATGCGATCGTAGAGCACACCCACGCAGAGAAACAACGCGCCCGAAACGAAACCATGGGACACCATCTGGATCACCGCGCCCTCCATGCCCAACCGGTTGAAAAGGAAAATGCCCAGTGTCACGAAGCCCATGTGCGAAATCGACGAGTAGGCAATCAGTTTTTTCATGTCCGTCTGTACCAGCGCGACCAGTCCGATGTAGACCACGGCGATCAACGACAGGGCAATGACCACCGGGGCCAGGACATGACTCGCATCGGGCAAGATCGGCAAAGATAACCGGATGAAACCATAGGCGCCGAGTTTGAGCATGACGGCCGCCAGCACCACCGATCCGCCGGTGGGCGCCTCGACGTGTGCGTCGGGCAACCAGGTATGCACGGGGAACATGGGCACCTTGACTGCGAACGCCGCAAAGAACGCGATGAACAGCAGGATTTGCGCCGTCAGCGGAATCTTGAGCTGATAGTAGTCCAGCAATGCAAAACTTCCATCGGTGGTCGTGTAGAGGTAAATCAAAGCGACCAGAGTCAGCAAGGAACCCAGCAGCGTGTACAAGAAGAACTTCAACGCGGCATAAACGCGGTTCGGTCCGCCCCATACGCCGATGACTATGAACATTGGAATCAGCGTTGCTTCGAAAAACACGTAAAACAGCGCCGCATCCATCGCGCAAAACACGCCATTCATCATTCCCGACAACATCAGCAGGGCTGCCATGTATTGGCCGACACGAATGTCGATGACCTTCCAACCTGCCAGGACCACCAGCACCGTGGTAAAGGTGTTCATCAGGATCAGAAGCAGCGAGATCCCGTCGATGCCAAGGTGGTAGTTGATGTTGTAGGACTCGATCCACGGCGCAAACTCAACGAATTGCATCCCCGGCGCGGCGGAATCGAAGCTGGAATAGAGCGGCAGAGCAACGATGAAGCCGGCGATCGCGCCGATCAGAGCGAGCCAGCGCGCGAGGTTTGCATTGCGGTCGGAGCCGGTAAACAGCACGGCGAGCCCCGCCAGGATGGGCAACCAGATAACAGTGCTGAGCATCGCGAGTCCAGCCATGTGCTTCAGCTTCTCGCGAACCAGAGCGTGAGCAGCACAAAAACACCGATGATCATGGTGAATGCATAGTGGTAGATCAGGCCCGATTGCAGTTTGCGCGCGATCGTCGCGAACCACCCCACCAGCCGTGCCGAGCCGTTGACGAATACGCCGTCGATAACCGCGACGTCGCCTCCCTTCCACAATCCCCGACCGAGCAAGCGCGCACCGCCGGCGAAAAACCAGTCGTTGAAGCGGTCGAAATAATATTTGTTTTCCAGCAATGTGTAGACTGGACCGAATATGCGAATCAGCTTTTCGGGCAGGTCGGTGCGTTTCAGGTAAAGGAAGGCCGCGCAGCCGATGCCGGCGATCGACAGCCAGAACGGCAGGGTGCCCAGGGCGTGGGTCATCATTGCCACGACACCGTGAAATTCCTTGCCCATCTCCCCAAGCACGTCGTGAGGCCGGGCGACGAGAATGGCGTCACCGAAATAGTCGCCGAACAGCACCGTCCCGATCCACCAGCCTGCGCACATCGAAGGGATCGCCAGCACGACCAGCGGACCCGTTACCACCAGGGGTGACTCGTGCGGCGAGTGTCCGTCCGCGTGTGCTTCGCCGTGTCCATCGTGCGTGTCGAATCGCGTCGCACCGTGGAAGGTCATGAACATCAATCGAAAGGTATAAAACGCGGTCACGAAAACGCAGGACAGCACGCAGAAATACGCGAAACCGCTGCCAGGCAATTGGGATAGCTGAACGGCCTCGATAATTGCGTCTTTGGAAAAGAATCCGGAGAAACCCGGGACGCCGGCGCTCGCGAGAGCGCCAACCATCATCGTGGCGTACGTTATTGGCATGTATCTACGCAGGCCCCCCATTTTGCGCATGTCCTGCTCGTGATGCATGGCGATGATCACGGAACCAGCTCCGAGGAACAGTAACGCCTTGAAGAAGGCATGCGTAACCAGGTGGAACATTCCCGCCGCATATGCAGAAGCGCCCAGGGCGACCGTCATGTAGCCGAGTTGCGAGAGTGTGGAATAGGCCACCACGCGCTTGATGTCTGTCTGCACGATTGCGACGAGCGCCATGAACAAGGCCGTGATCGCACCTATTACCATGACGAACGACAGCGCCGCCTCGGACATCTCGAAAAGATGCGACATGCGCGCGACCATGAAAATGCCGGCCGTCACCATCGTCGCCGCGTGGATCAGCGCAGAAATCGGTGTCGGGCCTTCCATGGAATCCGGCAGCCAGACATGCAGCGGAAATTGCGCTGATTTGCCCATCGCGCCGATGAACAGCAAAATGCAAATCGTGGTCATCAGCGGCCAATCGGTAAATCCCACGCCTACCGTTTCTTTCGCCAGTTCCGGCGCCTTGGCAAACACCCGTGCGTAGTCGAGAGTGCCGAAATAAACCAGGATCAGCGCGATGCCGAGAAGAAAGCCCAGATCGCCGACGCGGTTGACAATGAAAGCTTTCAGATTGGCATAGACCGCGCTGGGACGCGTGTACCAGAAACCGATGAGCAGATAGGAAACCAGGCCCACCGCCTCCCAGCCGAAGAACAGCTGCAGAAAATTGTTGCTCATCACGAGCATCAGCATCGAGAAGGTGAACAGCGAGATATAGCTGAAAAAACGGTGATAGCCGGGATCGTCGGCCATGTATCCGATGGTATAGACATGCACCATCAGGGAAACGAAGGTGACGACCAGCATCATCGTCGCCGACAACTTGTCGATCAGGAAACCGACTTGCAGCGTCAGATCGCCATTTGTGATCCAGGTGTAGACCGGTTCGTTGAACGTGTGGCCTGCGAGCACATCCCTGAATACGATATAAGAGGCGATGACTGATATCACCATTCCAATGATGGTGACCACATGCGAAGCACGCCGGCCGATGATCCAGCCCAGCAGGCCGGCAATCAGCGCACCCGCGAGCGGGGCGAGAGGGACGATGAGGTAGAGGGTTTTCATCGATGTCGGTGAGGGGTGAGGCGTGAGGAGTGAGGCGTAACGCCGTAACCCGCGGTCACTTTTCCACTGCTTATTTTCCCGCCTCTCGCCTCACGCCTCACGCCTCACCCCTTTAGCTTGTCCAGATCATCGACGTTGATGGTGTTCACATTGCGGAACAGCACCACCAGGATCGCCAGCCCGATCGCGGATTCAGCGGCGGCTACGGTCAAGATGAAGAACACAAAGACCTGGCCTGCCGTATCTTCGAGGAAATGCGAGAAGGCGATGAAGTTCATGTTTACCGCCAGCAGCATCAGTTCGATGGCCATCAGTAGGATGATCACGTTCTTGCGGTTCAAGAAAATTCCCACAACGCTGATGGCGAACAAAATGGCGCCGAGAATGAGGTAGTGCGAGAGGGAAATCATGCCGGCGCTCCGCGCCGGAGGCGTGAGAGGAAGTCCCCTGTCACCCAAGACCAAAGAAGGTTTTTCCCCACTCCTGTTTCCTCACTCCTCACTGCGCTTCTCCGACGGCATCGACACGATGCGCACGCGGTCCCGGCTGCGTACCTTGAGTTGCTGCTCCGGATCGATATATTTGCTGTCCTTGCGATGGCGCAAGGTCAGCGCAATGGCGGCCACGATGGCGACGAGCAGGATGACGGCCGCAATCTCGAACGGATAGACATACTCGGTGTAAATGAGCCGGCCAAGCTCACGCGTGTTGCTGTAATCGGCCGCATGGGGCGCCGGCTGCGGCATGCCTTCATCGAAGTATTTCCCGTAGAGGATCAGGACCATTTCCGCAAGCATCACGCCGGCGACGATGAGACCAGGCACGAGGTAGTCCCAGTAGCCCTCGCGCAGCCGGTCCAGGTTGATGTCCAGCATCATGACCACGAAGAGGAACAGCACCATGACGGCCCCGACATAAACCAGCACCAGCGCAATGGCGAGGAATTCCGCCTCCAGCAACATCCACAGCCCGGCCGCGGTAAAGAAGGCCAGCACGAGGAACAACGCCGAGTGCACCGGATTGCGGGCCGTGATGACACGCAGCGCGGCGAAAACCATGACCGCCGCGAAAAAGTAAAAAGTGACCGCCCTGAAGTCCATGTTCTTGGTTGTAATCAGTCAACGGTAAACAGTCAACGGTCTACACCCGTTACCGCCCACAGTTCACTGCTCACCGCTCATCGCTTGCTGTTTACCGTCGAGCGCCCTACCTGAAGGTGGCATCCTCCGTGCGATCCTTTGCGATCTGCTCTTCGTAGCGATCGCCGATCGCCAGCAACATTTCCTTGGTGTAAAGCAGGTCGCCGCGGTTTTCGCCGTGATATTCGAGGATGCGGGTCTCCACGATCGAGTCCACCGGGCACGATTCCTCGCAGAAGCCGCAGAATATGCATTTCGTCAGGTCGATGTCATAGCGCGTGGTGCGCCTCGTGCCGTCCGCACGCTGCTCCGACTCTATGGTAATGGCCAAGGCCGGACAAACCGCTTCACAGAGTTTGCAGGCGATGCAGCGTTCTTCCCCGTTCGGATAGCGCCTCAGTGCGTGCAGTCCCCGAAAGCGGCCGGATTGAGGCGTCTTCTCTTCGGGGAATTGCACCGTGATTTTGCGCGCGAAGAAATAGCGGCCGGTTAACGCCATGCCCTTTACCAGTTCGAAGAGCAGGAACGTACGGAAGAACTCGCGCAGGCGCTCGATCATGGCCGCGTCCTGGTCGGTATCGTCGTGCTCACCATGGCCACCACGGGGTCTGCATCAGGCCGCCGATCAATATCAGCCAGACGATTGTCAGCGGGATAAACACTTTCCAGCCCAGCCGCATGATCTGATCGTACCGGTATCGCGGGAAAGTCGCGCGAAACCACAGGAAACAGAACAGCAGGAAAGCGATCTTCAGCAACAACCAGGGCAGCCCGCCCGCCGCCAGCCAGGGCAAGCCGATCGAGTCGGCGAGTGCGCTTGGCAGCGGAGAAAGCCAGCCGCCCAGGAACATGATCGACGCCAGTGCGGCGACCAGGATCATGTTGGCATATTCGGCGAGGAAGAAGACGGCAAACGCGGTTCCCGAATATTCCACGTGGAAACCCGCCACGATTTCCGACTCGCCTTCGGCCACATCGAAAGGAGCTCGATTCGTTTCGGCTACGCCGGCGATGAAGTACACAAGGAACATCGGGAACAACGGAATCAGGTTCCAGCCCAGCAAACCCCATGCGGTGCTTTGCTGCGTGACGATGGTGGAAAGGTTCAGGCTGCCAGACATCATGAGCACGCTGACGAGGGCAAAACCCATGGCGATTTCGTAGGACACGATCTGCGCGGCAGATCGCAACCCGCCGATGAACGCGTATTTCGAATTCGATGCCCAGCCGGCGACGATGACGCCATAAACTCCCATGGAGGTAATTGCCATGACATACAACAGCCCGGCATCCGCCCTGGCCAACACCAGATCGGGTGTGAACGGCACCACTGCCCACGCCGCGAGCGCGGGCATGATCGACAGCACGGGTGCCAGGATGAACAGGAACTTGTTTGCCCCCGACGGGATGATGATTTCTTTTACCAGCAGTTTGAGGACGTCGGCGAACGGTTGCAGCAGGCCTCTATAGCCCACCCGATTCGGCCCGATTCGTACCTGCATGTACCCGATGACCTTGCGCTCGGCAAGGGTGAGATAGGCCACCGAGAGAATGATCGGCACCGTAATCGCGAGGATTTTCGCCAGCGTCCACGCCGCGGTGACGGCATCTGCCCCGATCAGCCCTTCGAGGTAGGCCAGGTTCATGCGCTTACTTTCTGCTGCGCAGCCACGCGCTCGAGTTCGATTTCCCCAAACAAGGCGCCCAGCCCGCTGGTTTCGGCACAAGCCGCCGGTATGCGCGCGCAATTCGCTGGCAGCCTGTCGTCGCGCAGAAAAGGCAACAGTGCCTGGCCGCCGTGCTGATGGACGCGCACGAGGTCATCGCGACGCAGTCCGAGTTTTTCGATCAATGCGCCTGGCAGCGAGACGCAAGCCGCCTGCGCGTCGCGCGTGAGCTGCAGCGATTCCGCCCGGCGTACGATGCCATCTACATGGTAGATGGGCACTTCGCCTATTCGCTCCAGCAGTGGTTGCGTCGCTGCAGCCATGACCGGCGCGAGTTCGCCTTCTATCGTGTTGTTCAGGCGCGACCCGATGTCGCCGATGGCTGCAAGGCAATCCGTGCGAACGCCTTCTACGTTGTCGTACTCGAAATCCGGCAATTTCAACAAGGTTGCGAGCACCCGCAACACTTTCCATGCGGGGCGTGTCTCGCCCAGCGGCCTGACGACGCCCTGGAAGGTCTGTACCCGGCCTTCCATGTTGACGAAACTGCCGCCGGTCTCCGTAAACGGCGATACCGGCAGCAATACCTGCGCGTAATCCAGCGCGTGCTGAAACGGCGACATGGCGACAACCAGTTCGGCTGCTTGCATGGCGGCGCGGGCGGCACGCGGACTGGCGGTGTCGAAATCCATCTCGGCATGCAACAACAGATAAGCCTTGCGCGGCTGCGCCAGCATTTGCGAGGCGTTCATTGCGCGATCGCCCGCGAGCGCGGGTGTCGCGCCCGCCAGATGGCCGCCGACGCTATTGGCAGCTTCACCGAAAAATCCGATTCTTGCATCGAGGATGCGCGCCAGTTCCCGCACGAGCCGATGCAGTTCGGCCGCCTGCGGATGATGCTGGGCCAGGTTGCCGAGGAAGATCGCGCGATTCTGCCCTGCTGCCATGCTTTGCGCGATGTTGCGCACCGAGTCATCGACGCTTGTTCCCGCCAAAGAATGTGGCACCGCGACGGATCTGATCTCGGCGGCAGCCTTCACCAACTGGGCGAGGCAACCCCGCCACATCGATGGGGCCACGATGGATTTGTTCGCGACTCGCATGAGCAAATCGTCGTCGACCGCATTGATCAGGTTGAACTGCGCGCCTTTCTTTACCGCCTGCCGCATGCGTTGGGCGAGCAAGGGCTGTTCCTTGCGCAGCGTGGAGCCGATGACAAGGACGCGATCGAGCTGGGAGACTTCCGTGATTTTCATGCCCAGCCATGGCGTACCGCGCAACTGCCCGTCCATGGAAAAATCCGCCTGCCGCAGGCGGAAATCGACACTGGCGCCGCCAAGTCCGCGCGCCAGTTTGCCCAGCAAATAAAGCTCTTCCAGCGTGGCCTGGGGTGTTGCCAGCGCGCCGATGGCTTCCGCGCCGTGGGTGGTTCGGATGCGCGCAAGTTCGCCGGCAATGAATTCCAGCGCCGTGCTCCAGTCCACCTCGTCCCATTTGCCGTCACGCTTGAGCATCGGCGCGGTCAGGCGGGTGGCGGCATTGAGTCCTTCGTACGAGAAACGGTCACGGTCCGACAACCAGCATTCGTTGACGTCCTCGTTTTCCAGCGGCAGCACGCGCATCACGCGGTCGCCCTTGACCTGCACCGTCAGGTTGGATCCCAGGCCGTCGTGCGGCGCCACCGACTTGCGGCGCGCCAGTTCCCAGGTGCGCGCGCTGTAGCGAAAAGGCTTGGAAGTCAGCGCTCCGACCGGGCACACGTCGATCATGTTGCCCGAGAGTTCGGAATCGACGGTGCGGGCGACGAAGGGCATGATTTCGGCGTGTTCCCCGCGCCCAGCCATGCCGAGTTCCATGATGCCGGCGATTTCCTGTCCGAAACGCACGCAACGCGTGCAATGGATGCATCGGGTCATTTCCTCGGCCGAAACGAGCGGGCCGAGATCCTTGTTCGCCACGACCCGTTTCGGCTCGTCGTAACGCGAGTTTGAGCCTCCATAGCCGACCGCAAGATCCTGCAACTGGCACTCGCCCCCCTGGTCGCAGATCGGGCAATCGAGCGGATGGTTTATGAGCAGAAATTCCATGACGCCCTTTTGCGCCTTGATGGCGGCGTCGGAATGCGTGTAGACCTTCATGCCTTCCGTCACCGGGGTGGCGCAAGCGGGCAAAGGCTTGGGCGCTTTTTCCACCTGCACCAGGCACATGCGGCAGTTGGCGGCGATCGACAGCTTTCTGTGATAACAGAAATGCGGCACATAGATCCCCAGCTTGCTGGTGGCATCCATGATCATGCTGTTATCCGGGACTTCTACCGGCCGGCCATCGATTTCGAGCTTTGCCATGTGCGTGAATTCAGTGTTGTCCCTGGGCAAGGCACTTGCCGTTGCTGATGTGGTATTCGAACTCTGCCCGGAAATGCTTGATGAAGCTCTTCACTGGCAGCGCCGCGGCGTCACCCAGCGCGCAGATGGTGCGACCGGCGATGTTGTCCGCCACCGAGTTCAGCTTGTCCAGATCCTCCGGACGCCCCTGGCCGTGCTCGATGCGGTGAACCATGCGGTAAAGCCAGCCGGTGCCTTCACGGCACGGCGTACACTGGCCGCAAGATTCCTCGAAGTAAAAATAGGCAAGCCGCTGCAGCGCGCGCACCATGCAAGTCGTTTCATCCATGACGATGACCGCTCCCGAGCCGAGCATCGAGCCGGCCTTGGCGATCGAGTCGTAATCCATATCGGTAGCCAGCATGGTCTCGGCAGGCAACACCGGCATGGAAGAACCGCCCGGAACAACCGCCTTGAGCTTGCGCCCATCGCGCATGCCCCCCGCCATCTCCAGCAGCTTCGAGAACGGGGTGCCAAGTTTGACTTCATAGTTGCCCGGGCGAGCCACGTGGCCGGATACGGAAAATACCTTGGTGCCGCCGTTGTTGGGGCGCCCCAAATTCAGGAATGCTTCGCCACCGTTCATGATGATCCAGGGCACTGCGGCAAACGTTTCGGTGTTGTTGATCGTCGTGGGTTTGCCATAGAGCCCGTAGCTGGCGGGAAAAGGCGGCTTGAAACGCGGCATGCCCTTTTTTCCCTCCAGCGACTCCAGCAGCGCGGTTTCCTCTCCACAGATGTAGGCTCCCCAGCCGTGATGCGCGTGCAGTTCAAAACTGAATTCCGATCCGAGGATCCTGTTGCCCAGAAAACCTGCGTGGCGCGCTTCCTCGAGCGCCTCCTCGAAGCGCTCGTACGCGTCCCAGATTTCCCCGTGTATGTAGTTGTAGCCCACGGTGATACCCATCGAATACGCTGCTATGACCATGCCTTCGATGACGATATGCGGGTTGTAACGCAGGATGTCGCGATCCTTGAACGTGCCGGGTTCGCCTTCATCGGAATTGCAGACGAGATATTTTTGCCCGGCAAACGTGCGCGGCATGAAGCTCCATTTCAGTCCGGTTGGGAAACCGGCGCCACCGCGACCGCGCAACGAAGACTTTTTCATCTCCGCGATGACTTGCTCGGGCGCAATTTTCTCGCTGAGAATCTTGCGCAATGCCTGATAGCCGCCGCGCGCTTCGTAGTCCTTGAGCCTCCAGTTGAGTCCGGTGAGGCCTTTGAGAATGACCGCGTCGGGCCCGTAGATGTCCGGAGCAAACGGCGGCATCGGTGCATTCACTTGCGCAACTCCTCCAGCCAGGCATCCAGTTTGTCGGGCGCCATGAAGGACACCATCGTCTTGTCGTTGTGCAGGCACACCGGCGCATCACCGCAGGCGCCGAAACACTCGCCCTCCTTCAACGTGAACTGCCCGTCTGGCGTCGTCTCACCGAAGCCGATACCGAGTCTTTGCTTGAGGTGATCGGCAGCAACCACCGCACCCGATAGCGCGCAGGGCAGATTCGTGCAAATCGTGATTTTATGGCGCCCCACCGGGTGCAAGTCATACATGCCGTAAAAGCTCGCGGCTTCGTAAACCGCGATCGGCGGCATGCCCAGGTACTGCGCGACGAAATCCATGGTCTCTGTGGAAAGCCAGCCTTTCTCGCTTTGCGCCACCGTAAGCGCGGCCATCACTGCCGACTGCCGCTGACCGGCCGGATATTTGCCGATGGCCTTGTCGATACGGGCGAGCGATTCCGGGGAAAGCACCATGGGCGCGTTCATCGGTCTACTTCCCCGAATACGATGTCCTGCGTGCCGATGATGGCGACCACGTCGGCAATCATGTGGCCGCGCGCCATTTCATCGAGCGCGCTCAGATGAACAAAACCGGGCGCGCGTATCTTCAAACGAAACGGCTTGTTGGCGCCATCTGATACGAGATAGATGCCGAACTCACCCTTGGGCGCTTCGACAGCAGCATAGGTTTCGCCCTCTGGCACGTGCATTCCCTCGGTGAAGAGCTTGAAATGGTGAATCAACTCTTCCATGTTGGTCTTCATATCCACGCGCGAGGGCGGTGCGATCTTGTGGTCGTCGATCATGACCGGCCCCGGATTGCCGCGCAGCCACTCTATGCACTGCTTGACGATGCGGTTGGACTGGCGCATCTCCTCGATGCGAACCAGATAACGGTCGTAGCAATCGCCGCTCACGCCGACCGGAATATCGAACTCGACGCGATCGTAGATTTCGTAGGATTGCTTCTTGCGCAAGTCCCACTCCACGCCGGAGCCGCGCAACATCGGCCCGGTGAAGCCGAGCGCCAGCGCCCGCTCGGGAGAGACTACGCCGATGCCAACCGTCCGCTGCTTCCAGATGCGATTGTCGGTGAGCAATGTTTCGTATTCGTCGACATGGCGCGGAAAGCGATTGGTGAAGTCCGCGATGAAATCGAGCAGCGACCCGCGGCGGTTTTCGTTCAGCTCGCGCACTTCCTTTTCATTGTGGATTTTCGATGCCAGATACTGCGGCATGGACTCGGGGAGATCGCGATAAACGCCGCCGGGACGATAGTAAGCCGCATGCAGCCTCGCGCCGGACACCGCTTCATAGCAGTCCATCAGATCTTCCCGCTCGCGGAAGCAATACAGGAATACTGTCATGGCGCCAATGTCGAGCGCATGCGCGCCGAGCCACAACAAATGGTTCAGAATCCGAGTTAGCTCATCAAACATCACCCGGATGTATTGTGCGCGCAGCGGCACGTCGATGCGCAGCAGCTTTTCGATGGCCATGACGTAGGCGTGCTCGTTGCACATCATCGAGACGTAATCGAGCCGGTCCATATACGGCACGGACTGCAGAAAAGTCTTGGATTCCGCCAGTTTCTCGGTGGCACGATGCAACAGGCCGATGTGCGGATCCGCGCGCTGGATCACTTCGCCGTCCAGCTCGAGCACGAGCCGCAACACCCCGTGTGCAGCGGGGTGTTGCGGCCCAAAATTCATCGTGTAGTTGCGGATCTCAGCCATAAACCGTTTTTGCCACAGAGGTCACAGAGGAAACCAAAGAGACGCCAATTGTCAGCGGAAGCGTTACCTGGCATCGATTGGAAAATTTCTTCAATCGCTTCGGCAATTCTCTATGCTCTTTCTCTTTGACCTCTGTGTCCTCTGTGGCCATTCGCCTTACTCCACGTCGCCGTAGTGCGCTTCCCGCACCACGCGCGGCACGGTCTCGCGCGGCTCGATGCTGACCGGCTGATAAATCACGCGCTTCTGCTCGGGGTCATAGCGGACCTCGACAAACCCGGACAGCGGAAAGTCCTTGCGGAACGGATGGCCGATAAAACCGTAGTCGGTCAGGATGCGCCGCAGGTCTGGATGTCCGGGGAACATGATGCCGAAAAGATCGAACGCCTCGCGCTCGAACCAGTTTGCAGCAGGCCAGATGCCGACCACGGAATCCATGACCGGAAATTCGTCTTCGGTCGCGAACACCTTGAGACGCAGCCGGTGGTTCAGCGACACGGACAGCAGATGGTAGACCACGGCGTAGCGCAAGCCTTCACGTCGCCCGTTGCCGTATCCCAGGTAATCCAATCCGCACAAATCGATCAATTGCTCGAACTTGAACTGCGGTTGATCGCGCAATTCTGCTGCGACATTCAACAAATCCGCGGCGCGAATAACGAGCGTCAGTTCGCCGCCCGTGTTGCCCAGTTCGAGCGCCCGGTCGGTCAATGTGGTTTTGAGGCTTTCGGCGAGCGCCGAGGAGCTGGCCATGCTTGAGATTTCAGCGCGCGATAGTGTTGGTGCGTCGGATCTTGTTCTGCAGCTGTATTACGCCATAGAGCAAAGCCTCCGCGGTCGGCGGGCATCCGGGAACATAAACGTCCACCGGCACGATACGGTCGCAACCACGCACGACCGAATAGGAATAATGGTAATAACCGCCACCGTTGGCGCACGACCCCATGGAGATCACCCAGCGCGGCTCGGACATCTGGTCGTACACTTTGCGCAGTGCCGGCGCCATTTTGTTGCATAGTGTGCCGGCGACGATCATTACGTCGGACTGCCGCGGACTGGGCCGGAATACGACGCCAAAGCGGTCGAGATCGTAGCGAGCCGCACCGGCGTGCATCATCTCCACCGCGCAGCAAGCCAGTCCGAATGTCATCGGCCACATCGAACCGGTACGTGTCCAGTTGATGACGTTGTCCAGCGTGGTGGTGACAAAGCCTTTTTCGGTAACGCCTTCGATGCTCATGAATCTGTGCCCCTGAAACCAGCGATCGCCGGCCTCTGAGTAGTTGATCCACCGCTTTCGTTGCCGCCTCCGAACCAATTCGGATCATTGGATAGCGCGGTGTCGGCGGCTGAAAACGTTCGCCTTGCTGTCGATCCCCTCACGTTTTTACTCCCATTCGAGCGCGCCTTTTTTCCACTCATAGATAAATCCCACGACGAGGATTGTCAGGAAAAGCACCATCGCCAGGAAACCGAAAGTGCCAATCTCGTGGAAAACCACTGCCCAGGGAAACAGGAACGCTATTTCCAGGTCGAACAGGATGAAGAGGATCGCCACCAGGTAATAGCGCACGTCGAACTTCATGCGTGCGTCCTCGAAGGCTTCGAAGCCGCATTCGTAGGGAGAAAGTTTTTCCGGATCAGGTCTGTGCACCCCCAGCAGTCTGCTGAGAACGCCCCCGGCCAGGGGTAACGCCACCCCGACGGCGAGGCCGACAAAAATGAACATCAGAATCGGAAAGTACTGCTCAAGCATTGCCCGCTCTCATTGTGCCGTAAGACAGGATCCCAGTTTGCCAGGCTGCACGAATTCTCCTGCGGCTTTCAGATTAACGTCGACCGTGCCGCATCCGTGCACCCGCCCGTCTCTGTAACTCCCTGCTGCCTGATTTACTCTGATTCCAGCATTGTGGTGCCGACGGGGAGACTCGAACTCCCACGGGTTTCCCCACCACCCCCTCAAGATGGCGTGTCTACCAATTTCACCACGTCGGCAGATTCTCGCGTCTGATGAAAGGCGCCTGCCTTTCACCGCATACGCCGCACTTACTTCGGTATTTCGTTTGCTTTCGAATCGCCACCGGCCGGCGGTGTACCCGGGGTGGCCGGCACCGGGACACTCTTGACCGGTTGTTCTACCGGGGATTCCTGATGCGTGGACATCACTCCTTCGGGCCGACCCTTGTGGCTGGATACGTAGGTTAGCCCCAAACTGGTAAGGAAAAACACCGCAGCCAGGACGCCGGTGGTTCGGCTAAGAAAGTTGGCCGACCCGCTCGAACCGAACAGGCTCCCGGCCGAACCGCTGCCGAATGCCGCTCCCATGTCCGCACCTTTTCCGTGCTGAAGTAGCACCAGGCCGATGACGCACAGCGCCGCCAGCACATGAAAAATCAGAATCAAGGTTTCCATAGATGTCTCATCCCGTCTTTATTTCAGCCCTCTGCCGCCCGGCAGATGGCAACAAATTCTTCCGCTACCAACGCAGCGCCCCCGATCAAGCCGCCATCCACATCGCGCATGCGAAACAACTCTGCCGCATTGGCCGCCTTTACGCTGCCGCCATACAGAATTGGCATCGCTGCGGCGACACTCTCATCGCGCGCGGCCAGCGCGCCACGCAGATAGGCATGCACCGACTGGGCCTGTTCCGGTGTTGCCGTCTTGCCGGTGCCGATCGCCCAGACCGGTTCATAAGCAAGGACCGACGCCCTCAACCCTGCCGCGCCGAGCAGATCCGCCGCCGCGTTCAGTTGACGGCTGACAACCTCTTCCGTGACTCCCCGCTCGCGCTCACCAAGTGTTTCGCCGACGCAGATGACCGGCATCATCCCTTGCGCCAGCACCGCTTTGGCCTTCAATGCGACGGTGGCGTCGTCTTCGCCGAACAGCTGTCTGCGTTCGGAATGCCCGACAATCACGTAGCCACAACCAAATTCGCGCAGCATCCCGGCGGAAACTTCGCCGGTAAATGCTCCTTTGGAATGTTGGCTGACGTTCTGGGCACCCCAAGCCGCCTTTGAGCCCGCCAATACAGACTGCGCTTGGGCCAAATAGGGAAAAGGGACACAAACCGCGGCGATCGCCCTGCTGAGATTTTCTGCCGCTACCGCGACCTTCTCGAGGAGGGCCTGGTTTTCCGGAAAACTGCCATGCATCTTCCAGTTGCCCACCGCCAGCCGCTGCCGCATGCGCTATCCCGCCGAAAAAACACTGAATTTTACTCGTCAGGGCAAGGGGGGGTCAATGACGGCCGCGCTGCGGCCCCGAATAGGGATGGTTACCGGCAGGGGATAACCCCAAAACAACCGCTTAGTGTGTTGACCGAAGTCGCCTCGCCGCCAACGCGCAATAACGCATTGACTGTGTATGGCTTGACGTACGGGTGTTCGCTGCGGCAAACGGGTCGCCTTAGCCGAACCTTCCCGTAATGTAATCTTCGGTGGCCTTGTTCTTGGGCTTGATGAAGATGGTATCGGTCGCATCGAATTCGATCATCTCGCCCAGATACATATAAGCCGTGAAATCCGATACGCGCGCGGCCTGTTGCATGTTGTGGGTCACGATGAGGATCGTGACTTTGTGTTTGAGGTCGGCGATGAGTTCCTCGATGCTGGCGGTGGCAATGGGATCGAGTGCCGAAGTCGGCTCATCGAACAGGAGAATTTCCGGCTCCGTCGCCAGAGCGCGCGCGATGCACATGCGTTGCTGCTGACCTCCCGAAAGGTTGAATGCCAGATCATTGAGACGGTCTTTGACTTCGTCCCAAAGCGCGGCGCCGCGCAACGCCTGCTCGACTTTCTCGTCGAGCGTGGCCACACCGCGCACGCCACGCACGCGCAACCCGTACGCCACGTTCTCGTAGATCGATTTCGGGAAAGGGTTGGGTTTCTGAAACACCATGCTGATGCGCATGCGCACCTCGATCGGGTCAACGTGCGGATTCAGCAGGTTGGTGTTGTCCGGGTGCAGGCGGATCTCGCCTTCATAGCGGTTGCCGGGATAGAGGTCGTGCATGCGGTTGAAGCAGCGCAGATACGTCGACTTGCCGCAGCCGGAAGGGCCGATCAACGCGGTGACTTTCTTGTCGTAAATCGGCATGTTGATGCCTTTCAACGCTTGGAAAGCGCCATAGTAGAAATTCAATCCGCGCGATTCCGCCTTGAGCACCAGCTTTGAGTGCGCGACCGGCCCGTCAATGATCTTGGACATTCTGGATTCTCACCATTTGATGTTTTTTCTCAGCCGGTAGCGGATGTAGATCGCCAGCGCATTCATCGAGAGGGTCATCACTACCAGCACAAGGCCGGCAGCGGCGGCATTCTGGTGGAACGCAGCTTCCGGACGTGACGTCCAGTTGAACATCTGGATCGGCATCACCGTAAAGGGCGCAAACAGCCAGTCGAACAGCCCCGCTGGCGGCTCGCCGGTAAACGGTGCCGGGGGAAGAAACGCAATGAAGGTCAGCGCGCCTATGGTGATGATCGGCGCGGTCTCGCCAATGGCGCGCGCCAGACCGATGATCACGCCCGTGAGAATTCCCGGCACTGAATACGGAAGAATGTGGTCCGCGGTGGTCTGCCATTTGGTCGCGCCGAGCGCATAAGCGCCTTCGCGGATCACCCCGGGAATCGAGCGTATCGCTTCGCGCGTCGCAACGATTACCACTGGCAGGATCAAGAGTGCCAGCGTCAATCCGGCAGAAAGGATGCTCTGGCCAAATCCGAATTTGTAGACGAACAGCCCGAGCGCGAGCAATCCGTACACGATGGAAGGTACGCCCGCGAGATTGGTGACATTTATCTCGATAATGTCCGTCATCCAGTTCTTCGGCGCGTACTCTTCCAGGTACACCGCCCCTGCCACGCCCACGGGGATGGCGGTGGCGGCAGTCACCAGCATCACCAGAGTGCTGCCGACCCAGGCGGACAGGATGCCCGCGTTCTCCGCGCGGCGGGAAGGGAAATTGGAAAAGAAGTCCCATGACAGACGGTGCGCTCCATCCATCGCCATGCCTGCGAACAGAGTAACAAACGTCAGCACACCGACCATCAACGCAAGCACTCCCACGGTCGCGAATATCAAATCCCAGCGTTTGTGTCTGGTGATGAGCGCCCGGATTTGCGCGACGGTCAAATCGGCCATCTCAATACACCTGCCGGTAGCGGCGCTTCATTAGGTGGCCGACTACGTTGAAGAACAACGTCATCAACATGAGGGTCAGACCCGCCGCGAATATTGTCTGATAGCCGATGCTGCCGTGCGGCAGATCGCCCAGCGCAACCTGCACGATATAGGCCGTAATGGTCGCCGCCGGTTCTGCGGGATTCCAGGTCAGATTGGGCTGCATCCCGGCAGCCACGGCGAGAATCATGGTTTCGCCCACGGCACGCGAGATGCCGAGGATGTAGGCCGCCGCGATGCCGGAAAATGCCGCTGGGGTGACAACACGAATGGCGGTCTGAAAACGTGTCGCGCCCATCGCATAAGAGCCTTCGCGCATCGCCATTGGCACGGATCGCATCGCGTCCTCGGAAACCGAACTCACGTAGGGAATGATCATGATGCCCATCACGAGTCCGGCGGAGAGCAGGTTGAAACCCGGCAGACCGGGAAAGAAAAACTGCAGGGCAGGAGTTACGTAGAGCAGGGCGAAATAGCCATAAACGATGGTGGGCACACCTCCCAACAACTCAAGGAAGGGTTTGGCCACCTCCCGCACGGTGAATGGCGCGAACTCCGACAGGTAGATGGCTATGATCGTGCCCAGCGGTATTGCGACGGCCAGCGCCACAAAGGAACTAACCAGCGTGCCGGATAACAGCACCATGATGCCGTAGTGCGCATCATCGAATAGCGGAGTCCACTGGTTGTCGGTCAGGAAGTCGACCAATGAGACCTGCTTGAAAAACTGGTAGGACTCCGTCAGCAAAATCAAAACGATGCCGACAGTAACCACAACCGAAACCGACGCTGCCAAGAACAACAGGCCCTCGATCAGGCGCTCGCGAACGTGCCGGGTTGTTTTCTTCGCCAACCGCGCGCTGACAGTGTTATCCGCCAAGGAATTCAGACTATGGGTGGGTGCGACGGAACTCATCGGTTCGGGGCCGAGGAAAAAATATACTACAGATCTCACATTGCCTGCGGTCCAAAAAACAAGAGGGGCACTGCCCCTCCTCTTGATCTACAGCTGCCGGCAAGTTAAAGCTTTGCTTCCAGCTTCATCAATTGTTCGATCGTCAGACCCACTTTGTTCTCACCACCGAACTTGGTGCCGAGCACTTTCTTCTGCGTGTGATCGACGTTGTAAGTATAAGCGCTCGGGGGCAACGGCACGTATTTGACTTCCCGCACGAGCTTATCGGCGTTATTCATATAGAACTCGACGAATTCCTTCACTTCAGGCCGCTCAAGCGCCTTTGCATTTACGTAAATGAAAATGGGCCGCGCCAGCGGCTGATAGGTGCCGTTGACGACGGAATCAAATGAAGGCAGGACGGGCTTGCCGCCTTCTTTGGCCACAATGCCCACCGCTTTGAGTTTGTCCTGATTTTCCAGGTAATAGGAGAAACCAAAAAACCCCAGCGCGTGCGGATCCCTCGATACGCCTTGCACCAGAACATTGTCGTCTTCGGAGGCGGTAAAGTCGCCGCGGCTGGATTTCGCCTTGCCGTTGATTGCCTCGGTGAAATAATCGAAAGTGCCGGAATCTGCTCCGGCTCCGAACAGCTTCAACGGCTCATCCGGCCATGCGGGATTCACCTGTTTCCAGGTCTTGATCTTGCCCTGCGCGCCCGGCTCCCACATCTTCCTGAGTTCGGCGACCGTGAGAGTCTGCGCCCATTTGTTGTCGGGATGAATTACGACGGTCAGCGCATCATATGCAACCGGCAGTTCGATGTATTGCACGCCTGCCGCCTTGCAGTCGTCCATTTCCTTCTTGAGAATCGGCCGCGATGCGTCGGATATGTCGGTTTCGCCCCGGCAGAATTTCTTGAATCCGCCTCCCGTGCCGGAAATGCCCACGGTGACCTTGACCTTGCCTTTCTTGGATTTCTGAAAATCTTCGGCCATGGCTTCCGTGATGGGAAACACGGTGCTGGAGCCATCGATTTTGACCAACTGTGCGTGCGCCGCCGGGGAAACGATGCAAACGGCACCCGCGATGAAGGCCGCCATTGCTGCAAACGCGAGGCGTTGGGATTTGAACATGCGGTCCATACTCCTTCGATTGTTCGATTGTGGGTTTTTTCGCTGAACACCCGGGATTTTATGGACGCAATGTGACAGTTTCATGGCACGCCCTTGCGTGCGCGCGTCACTTCGCGCGGGTCCTAACTGCCTGTCTGGCTCCGAATGGTGTCCGCCAGGGATTGCGCCAACTCTGAAATCAGGGCCTGGCCCTCGCCTTCGACCATGACGCGGATGACCGGCTCCGTACCGGACGCGCGCAGCAACACTCGGCCCTTGTCTCCGAGACTGGCCCGCGTCGCCTGGAGCGCGGCGCCTACCTTGCCGTCCGCCGCGAAATCGAAGCCGCTCCTGGTTTTCACGTTGACAAGCACCTGCGGATAGAGACGCATGCCGGCGCATAGCTGCTCCAGTCCTTTGCCCTCTGCTTTCAGCGCATGCAGCACCTGTAACGCGGATACTATGCCGTCGCCAGTAGTGTGTTTGTCCAGACAGATGATATGGCCTGAATTCTCTCCACCAAGCTGCCAACCCTGCTCCTGCAATTTTTCCAGAACGTAGCGATCCCCCACGGCCGCCCGGAGGAATGGAATGCCAAGTCCGGCAAGGGCCTGTTCCATGCCGAGATTGGTCATCAGTGTGCCAACGACGCCGCCCTTCAGCGTGCCGCGCTGTTTGCGGAAATGCGCAACCACGAACAGCAGCTGGTCGCCGTCATAAATTCTCCCGTCCTGGTCGGCCATCGTCAGGCGGTCGCCATCGCCGTCGAAAGCCACGCCGAGGTGCGCGCCATGCGCCTTCACGGCTTGCGCCAATGCAAGTGGATGCGTTGCACCGCATTCCTTGTTTATGTTGATGCCATCGGGCTGCGCGCCGATGGCAACCACTTCAGCACCGAGTTCGTGGAACACATGCGTGGCGATGTGGTAGGTCGCGCCGTGAGCGCAATCCACCACCAGCTTGAGACCTCGCAGGTCCAGATCATTGGGGAAGGTGCTCTTGCAGAACTCGATATAGCGTCCCGCGGCGTCGTTCAGGCGGCGCGCCTTGCCGAGTTGCGCCGAGGGCATGATCTCGAGCGGCTGATCGAGGCGCGCCTCGATGGCGTGTTCGACTGCATCCGGCAGCTTGTTGCCATCTGCCGAGAAGAATTTGATGCCATTGTCCTCGAACGGATTATGCGAAGCGGAAATCACTATGCCGGCCTGCAAGCGTAGCGCCCTGGTCAGATAGGCGACGGCGGGTGTAGGCATCGGGCCTGCAAGGTAAATGTCCACGCCCGCCGCAGACAGACCGGCCTGCAGCGCGGATTCCAGCATGTAGCCCGAAATGCGCGTGTCCTTGCCGATCAGCACCGCGGCATGCTCGCCGGCAGGCAGGTCCTGCTCCGCTGCGAGCACCTTCCCTGCGGCGTAGCCCAGGCGCATCACAAAGTCGGGTGTGATCGGCGCTTCGCCGACTCGCCCGCGTACGCCATCGGTACCGAAATATTTTCTGCTTTTATTTTTCATTGGATTGAAAAAGCTTCATCTTCGATTGCCCGCAACACAAGCAGGCAATCGCGTGTTGCGGCCACGTCGTGTACGCGAACGATCGAGGCTCCGCGCTGCGCCGCCAGTAGTGCGCCGGCCGCGCTCGCGTGCACACGCTCCATCGCTTCGCGCCCTACAATTTTACCGAATAGCCCTTTGCGCGACAGCCCCGCAAGCAACGGAAACCCTGCTGCGCACAGTCGGGGAAGTGCACGTATAAGTTCGAGGTTGTGCTGCGGCGTCTTGCCGAAACCGAAGCCCGGGTCCAGCACAATGCGATCGCGGCCGATACCGCCAGCAACGGCGGCGGCGGCCCGTTCGGTCAGGAATGCTTCCACTTCGCCCACCACGTCGCGGTAGTGCGGTGCCTGCTGCATCGTGCGCGGCTCGCCCTGCATGTGCATCAGGCAGACTGCGGCCGTCGTCTCGGCCACCGCTTCCATTGCTCCGGGCGCGCGCAGGGCAAAGATGTCGTTGATCATTGTCGCTCCGGCGGCAAGCGCCCTTCGCATGACCTGCGGCTTGCACGTATCCACGGACACCGGCACCGGCAGTTCGACCAGCGCTTCGAGCACGGGCATCACGCGCCGCAGTTCCTCTTCGAACGTGACGGGCTCCGCACCCGGCCGGGAAGACTCGCCACCGATGTCGAGGATATCGGCGCCCTCTTCGAGCAGCCGACTGGCATGGTCCAGAGCTTGTTGACGGTTCGCATATTTGCCGCCGTCCGAAAAAGAATCCGGCGTGACGTTGAGGATGCCCATGATAAGAGTACGTTCGAGCGGCAGGGAAAACCGGCCGAGTTTTAGTACGGAGTCAGGGACAAGGGGCAAGGGGTGAGGAAAAACCACTTCGGCGCGCCTGACCATTGGACAACGGTTCTCGATGCCTGATTGTGCGCTCAAAAAAAGACAAGGGGCGAGGTTATGACCCTCACCCCCACTGGCCCTCTTAGCGGTTGTTACGCTTCGCGGGCGGGTGTTGCTGTCACTGGTGCCGTGGCACTGCCTTGCGACGGCGGGGGAGCCTGAGTATTGGCTGGCGGCTTGGGAGGACGCGGTGGACGGCCCTCCATGATGTCGCCGACCTGATCTGCATCAATGGTCTCCCATTCCATCAGCGCCTTGGCCATGGCTTCGACCTTGGCGCTGTTGTCTTCGATAAGCTTGCGCGCAAGGCCGTACTGGTCGTCGATGATGCGCCGTATTTCCGCATCGACCTGCTGCATGGTCGCTTCGGAGACGTTTTTGTGCGTGGTAATGGAGCGGCCCAGGAACACTTCGCCCTCGTTCTCGCCGTACACCATCGGCCCAAGATGGTCGCTCATCCCCCACTGGGTCACCATGCGACGCGCCATTTCGGTGGCGCGTTCGAAATCGTTCGACGCCCCGGTGGTCATCTGCTTCATGAATACCTCTTCCGCGATGCGTCCGCCAAACAACACGGCGATGTTTTGCAGAATCTGCTCGCGGTCCATGCTGTAGCGGTCTTCCTGCGGCAATTGCATGGTCACCCCCAGCGCGCGGCCACGCGGAATAATAGTGACCTTGTGCACCGGGTCGGTCCTTGGCAGCAATCTTGCGACCACCGCGTGGCCCGATTCGTGATATGCAGTATTGCGCCGCTCGTGCTCGGGCATCACCATGGATTTGCGCTCCGCGCCCATCATGATTTTGTCCTTGGCACGTTCAAAATCGTCCATGTCCACCAGACGCTTGTTGCCACGGGCCGCGAACAACGCTGCTTCGTTCACGAGGTTGGCCAGATCGGCTCCCGAGAATCCTGGCGTGCCGCGTGCAAGAATGTCCGGACGCACATCGGGAGCGACCGGAACTTTGCGCATATGCACCATAAGAATCTGCTCGCGGCCGCGGATGTCCGGCAGCGGAACCACCACTTGGCGGTCGAAGCGTCCCGGGCGCAACAATGCCGGGTCGAGCACGTCAGGCCGGTTGGTTGCCGCAATAACGATGACACCCACGCCGGTCTCGAACCCGTCCATTTCGACCAGCAACTGATTCAGGGTCTGTTCGCGTTCGTCGTTTCCGCCGCCAAGGCCGGCACCGCGCTGGCGCCCCACGGCATCGATTTCATCGATAAACACAATGCAGGGGGCGTGCTTCTTGGCCTGTTCAAACATATCGCGCACCCGGGCGGCACCGACGCCGACGAACATTTCCACGAAATCCGAGCCGGAGATCGAGAAGAACGGCACCTTGGCCTCACCGGCAATGGCGCGCGCCAGCAATGTCTTGCCGGTACCGGGAGATCCGACCATCAGCACGCCACGAGGGATGCGTCCGCCGAGCTTCTGGAATTTGCTGGGGTCGCGCAGGAAGTCGACCAGCTCGGATACTTCCTCCTTGGCTTCCTCGCAGCCGGCAACGTCCGCAAAGGTGACCGGATTGGTGGATTCGTCCAGCATGCGTGCCCGACTCTTGCCAAATGAGAATGCGCCGCCCCGCCCGCCGCCTTGCATCTGGCGCATGAAGAATATCCATACGCCGATCAGCAGCAGCATCGGGAACCACGACACGAAAATATTCATCAGCAGCGATGGCTCTTCTTCGGGCTTCGCCTCGATGATGACGCCCGCTTTGAGCAAATCTGACACCAGCCAGGGATCAGACGGAGAATAGGTGGTGAACTTGGCGCCGTTGCTCTTCACGCCTTTCAGCACGCGGCCTTCGATCGTCACCTTGGCGATATTGCCCTGCTTGACCTCTTCGATGAATTGGGAATATTCCACCGAAGTATTCTGCTGCTGACGCGCGCTGAATTGATTGAAGACCGTCATGAGCACCAAAGCTATGACCAGCCAGATCGCTACGTTCTTGATCAGATTGTTCAAAATTTCTCCTTGCCAAGGCGACTCGCGCCGCCAACCATGAGGCCATTCTAATCCGATTCCGCCATCCACGCGGCGCCCGGGCCGATATAGCGGATTTAGCTCATCTGCCGTTTGCCGCGCGCCAGCAGATAGAACTCGCTGGATCGATCGCGCGACGCCTTTGGTTTGCGCACGGCAACTGCCCCGAATACGGTGGAAACTTCCTTGCGAAATCCGTCCAATCCAGACCCTTGGAACACTTTGACTAGCAGGTCACCGCCTGGTTTCAGCCGTTCACGGGCAAATTCAAGCGCAAGTTCGGCCAGATGGATGGAGCGGGCCTGGTCGACCAACCCTACGCCGCTGATATTGGGGGACATATCCGAAACTACAAGGTCTATCAGGCGGCCTTCCATGCGCTCCTGCAGGATCTTGAGCGTGGAATCGTCCGAAAAATCGCCGCGAATCATGGCCACTCCATGCAGAGGCTCCATGTCCAGGATATCCACTGCAATAACCTGGCCCTTTGGCCCGACCAACGGCGCCAGCACCTGCGACCAACCACCAGGCGCGGCCCCGAGATCGACCACGGTCATCCCCGCACGCACCAGCTTGTCCTTGTCGAGGATTTCCTGAAGTTTGTAAGCGGAGCGCGAGCGATAGCCGTCCTGTTTCGCCCGCCGCACGTAGACGTCGGTTACGTGCTCGCGCATCCAGGCCTTGCTGGTCTTGGTTCGCGCCATTGCCTAGAATGTCCGTTGAAGAGGAGGTTCTCGTGTCATTGCTGCTCACATCGGTCGAGCGTCGCTCGCTCAAAATCCGCGCTCATTCCCTCCAACCCACGGTGCTGGTCGGCAACGGCGGGCTGACGACCGCCGTGGCCAGCGAAATCGACCGCAGCCTGACCGCGCACGAACTCATCAAAGTACGGATTCTGGGCGACGACCGCAACGCACGCGAGGCCATCCTGCAACGCATTTGCGACGAACTGCTTGCGGCGCCGGTACAGCACATCGGCAAGATCCTCGTCGTGTATCGGCCCAAACCCGATGTGCCACCGAAACCGCCCATCAATACCCGGCGAAAACCACCGCGCCCGCTAAAGCGTAGTTTCCAGAATCGGCGCTGACGATCCCCCGCCAATAGCGCGTCCTGAAATATCCGGGCTAGCGGCCTCGTCCGTGCTGGATCACGAGGACGAGCCCCAGCAAACATTCGACCAGATAAAGCGCGCTCGATATGCCGTGCCAGGCTGCGAAGCGATCGCGAAAAAGGCTCTGCATTACTTCGGACGGCAACGCCTGTTGTTTCAAGCTGGCCATGATCGGCTGCACGCCGAAATGAGCCGCCGCCGCGAGGGCCATCATCAGCAGCACAGACCAGAAAAACAACTGACCAAACGCCTCGGCGCCGAAGCGCGCCAGCCTGAACAACAGCAAAAAGAAACCGCAACCAAGCCCAATGTAAGTCACTGCCGCAAAGAGCTGGCCGGCAAGCATGCCCGCCTCAGCGCGATTGGCCAACGCGTGAAAAAGCAAAGGCGTGACGATCAGACCGATCGCCCAGAGTCCGCCCACCCAGAGGGTCACGGCGATCGATTGCAGGGCGTCCGTGATGAATCGCATGAGGCAGGGGCGAGGGGCGAGGGGCGAGGGGCGAGGGTCGAGGGTCGAGAGTCGAGTGTCGAGGGTAGCAATAATCCGGTACTAATTGGTTCCGCGGTTCAGAGGTTCAAATAAGCTTTTTTCCCCTCGTCCTACAGGT
>Ga0105245_10000206_pt1 | contig 56107 bp, 61 predicted proteins | sample KBSM54metaG_FD_81523 | JGI IMG/M metagenome (GOLD analysis project Ga0105245, IMG submission 81523) | Miscanthus rhizosphere microbial communities from Kellogg Biological Station, Michigan, USA - KBS M5-4 metaG | ecosystem: Host-associated > Plants > Roots > Rhizosphere > Soil | place... | reverse complement strand
GCCGAGCGTCCCGACGATTCCGATCACGAAGAATGCGGCGACGCCGATCGCGATGTACTGCGGCCGCACTTCGCCGCCGGTCGCCACCTTCGCCGGCTTGATTTGCGCAGGCGCGGTGCTGCGGCGAAACGGCCAGAAGCGGCGCGCGGCTTTTCGCTCCGCCGGCGTCAGTTCGTAGCCGAGGTGCTTCTTGATCTCGGCGATGCGGCTGAGAAGATTCTTGTCGGGCGCCGGTCCCGCGATCCGTTGATACGCCGCGAGCGCGTCCTGCCATCGCTTCGCCTGATAGAGGCTCTCCGCCAACATCGTGTTGATCGATAGGTCGTTCGGCACGCGACGGCGCGCTTCTTCGAGCTGGCGGATGGCGTCGTCGTATCGGCGTTGGAAGTAGTAGACGCGCGCGAGCGAGAGGCGCGCGCCGGCATCGCTGTCGTCGAAGTGCACGGCGCGCTCGAGGAACGCGGCGGCGTCCGGCAGATTGCCTTTCATCGACAGGATCTGTCCGGCCTGACGATTCAGCGCGCCGTTTTCGGGAAGCGCATCGACGGCTTCACGCGCCGCCGTTTCGGCATCTGCCAGGAGCCCGAACTCGATGAGCTGCTGCACGAGCTGTTCGCGCGCGCCGGCGTCCTTCGGATTCGCGCGCACGGCCGCGCGCATCGGTTCGACGTTCGCGGAGAGACGGCTGTTGAACTCCAGCAGCGGCATCCGATGGTGCCGCCGGCAGGACGAGCACGAGTCGATGATCCGGTACTTCGTGAGCGGAATGATCGGGATGAAAACGAAGCAGATGCACTCTCGCGTGTCGTACGAGGTGAGATTCGCGAGCCGGCCGCAGGAGCCGCAGTTGCCGCGGCGCGCCGAGGCATTCGATCGGCCGTAATAGTGCGTGCCGATGCCGTTGATGGTGTAAGGCATCGAGACCTCCGTGAACTGTCGTGGTGAATTGGCGTGAGAGGATAGCGCAGATGCCGCCGGAAGACGATGTCATCGACGCCGAAGTCGTCGACGAGCAGCCGAAGCGCTGCCCGTCCTGCGAGTCTTACGACGTCGGACGCGGAAAGCACTTCGCCGCCTACGCCGCCGTCATGGTCGCCACCCTTGGCGCCGCCGTCGCCGTCGATCAGATCGGAGTGGCGTTTCTGGTCATTGCAGTGTTGTTCGTCGTTTATTACGTGGTCCCGCCTTATCAGTGCCGCGATTGCGGCGCGCGATTCGATTAATTTCTTGTTGACACGTTCATTGTGGCCTGTTAATCTCCGCGGCCTTATGACGCACACGCTCAAGATTCAATTGCGGTATTTCCCGGGTCGTTCGGCGGCCGGAGGGGGCTTTGTGCGGTCATAGTCTGCTGACACAGATCGATCGATCAAAGCCCCTTCGGTGACGAGCCGAAGGGGCTTTTTGTTTTTCATTAGGACTCAACCGACCCGATTCCGGCGGCGCATTGTGCGTGCACGACATGCGTTCCGCGCAACGGGTTCTGAACATGGGAAGGGGGAAGTCATCTGTCTTGGGAACAGACGGTAAACCCCAAAAGGGTTCGCGGGTTCGAATCCCGCTCTAAAAACATGGTAACGCCCGAGGAGGGACGGCTGGGGAAATTGTGTCTGCGTAGTATGAAGCAAGCACGCGTCGCCGCTTTGCAGCACGCCGCCATTGTGAGGGAACCGATGTAACGCATTGTGGATGTCGCACAGTGGCGCTGCATCGCGGAACTCACAATGAACGCGATTGCTCCGCGGCGCTGGTGTGACACGCCACAGTCGCTCCTCCGACGGCAATTAGTGGAGGACAGGCGCCTCGCCTGTCCACAGGAGGTGCACAATGATTCGTTACATTCACATCCGTCCGCACGAGCGGGGACTGCTCTGGCGGGACGGCGATCTGATCGAGGTCCTGCGGCCGGGGCGCTATGTGCGCTGGAACTGGCTGTTCAAGCTGCGGCTCGATCGCATCAGCACGCGAAACGTATGGCTCGCTCACAATGACGTCGACGTCATTGTGAGATCGGGACTGCTCGAGGACGACGCGATCGTGCTCGATCTGCTCGACCACGAGCGGGCGCTCGTCTGGATCGACGGCCGTTTCGATCGCATCGCGCGGCCGGGACGCTATGTACTATGGCGTGTCGATCACGAAGTGCGCGTCGAGATCGTCGACACGCACGACGTACGGCTGGCGCATCGCGAACTGCCGGCGATTCTGCACTCGCTGCAGCCGGCGCTGCAGCCGGTGGTCGTCGAGCCGGGACATACGGCGGTCGTCTTCCACGACGGCGCGCTGCACGGTGTGATCGCACAGGGAACGTACGCGTTCTGGCGAGAGGCCGGACAGCTCCGTGTAGTCGACGTCGATCTGAAGGAGCAGGTGCTCGACATCAGCGGTCAGGAAATCATGACGGCGGACAAGGTGACGCTGCGGATGAACGCAATCGTCTCTTACCGCGTCAGCGACCCGCTGCTGTCGGTCACCGTGGTCGATGACGCGTCGCAGGCGCTCTATCGCGCAGCGCAGCTCGCGCTGCGGGAGATCGTCGGTGCGCGCGACCTCGACGCGCTGCTCACGAGCCGTGACGCGGTCGCGCGCGAGCTCGAGGAGCAGACGCGGGCACGGGCAACGGTCCTGGGTATCACTGTGGTCTCGGCAGGAATTCGCGACGTGATTCTGCCGGGCGACATGAAGGAGCTGATGAATCGCGTCACCGAGGCGAAGAAGGCCGCGGAGGCGTCGCTCATTACGCGGCGTGAGGAGACAGCAGCGATGCGGATGCAGGCGAACACCGCGAAGATTCTCGAGTCGAGCCCGACGCTCATGAAACTGCGCGAGCTCGAAGTGCTCGAGAAGGTTGCTGGCACGGCGCATCTGACACTGGTCGTCGGCGACGGCGGCAATCTGTCGGATCGCGTAGTCAAGCTGCTGCAGTAAGCGGGCGGGCGGCGGGAAAAGCACCCGCCGCCCGCGATGGCATTTTAGTGATTGGCCGCGTGTCGTCTGTGCGGTGGCGCGGGATCGGGCTCGCTGATGGCGAACAATCGTCCGCTTTTGTTGTCGGCGAGATAGATCTCACCGTTCACGTCTTCGCCGAACGTCGTAATACCGAGGGTTGTTTGCGCGAGGACACGCGAGCTGAAGATCCCGCCGATGTTCGTCAGTCCCCATACCGTGCCGGAGCAATAATCGGCATAAAGATAAGTGCCCTGCAGCCGCGATGAGCGCGAGCCGCGGTAACGATAGCCGCCGGTGATCGAGCAGCGGCCGCCATTGTGGTCGTATTCAGCGACGGGCAGCGTCATTGTGGCGTCGCTGCAATTCGACGTCGGATTGAAGCAGTGATTCCCTTCCATCCGCCGCCAGCCGTAGTTCTCGCCGCCGATGCTCGTCTGCGGTTGAAAGTCGACTTCTTCCCACTGTCCCTGTCCGACGTCGCCGATCCACAGATCGCCCGTCGAGCGGTCGAATGAGAATCGCCACGGATTGCGCACGCCGAACGCCCAGATCTCCGGACGCGCGCCGCTGCGGTTCACAAACGGATTCGACGGCGGGATTCCATACGGTGTGCCGTTGTCGACGTCGATGCGCAGGATCTTGCCGAGGAATTCGCCGAGGTTTTGGGCGCGATTGCCGGGATCGCCGGCGCTTCCGCCGTCGCCCATGCCGATGTAGAGATATCCGTCGGGTCCGAATTGCAGCTGGCCGCCATTGTGATTCGAGAACGGCTGCGCGATCGTCAACAGAATCTGCGCCGACGCCGGATCGGCGCGGTTGATGTCATTGGCGGACACCTTGTAGCGCGCAATGACCGTCGCGCCGTCGCTCGCGCGCGTGTAGTCGATGTAGAAGAAGCCGTTGTCGTGATAATGCGGATGAAAAGCGAGTCCTAACAATCCGCGCTCGTCGCAACAGCTGATGAGGTTCGTGACGTCGAGGAACGGCGTCGCGTTGATGCTGGTCGCGCCCGCCTGCAGCACCGCGATCCTGCCGGTCTGTTGTGTGATGAAGAGGCGCAGATCGCCGGCGTGTGTGACGGTCGTCGGCAGACTGAGGCCGGTGAGGATCTGCGTGAGTGTGATCTCGTCGGCCGCGAAAACGTTCCACGCCGCCAGCGTGATAACGATCAGTCCGATTGTGCGTCTCATGACCTCGCCAGATCATGCAACGCGCTGGCCGCGGGCTTGATTCTTGAGTTGATGAAAGCCAAGGAGGCGTCAATGAACTGGAACGAAGACGAAGTGCGCGGCAAGATCGATCAGACGGCCGGCAAGGTGAAGGAAAAAGTCGGACGCGCGACGGGCGATCCGGTGCTGGAGGACGAAGGCACGGATCAGCGCGTGGCGGGCGACATCGAGCATGGCGTCGGCAAAGCGCGCCGCAAAGTCGGCGAAGCGCTGAACGACATCGGCAAGAAGATCGGCAGATAAGCACATTACACTCGGGCGATGCGCGCGTCGCTCGCGATCGCGGCGGTCACCACGATCGTCGTCACGCTGCTCCTTGCGTTCGGCGTCGGCGATCTTCTGGAGCTTCCCGCGCGCGACGCGGCGCTGCGCATCCTCCCGCGGCGCGCGGCCAATCACACCGTCATCATCGCCATCGATGAGGCTTCGATTCGCGAGCTTCACGCGTGGCCGTGGAGCCGCGACACGCTCGCCCAACTCGTTGATCGCGCTGCCGCCGCCGGCGCGCGCGGCGTCGTCTTCGACGTCCTGCTCCCCGAAGCGCGCGAAGGAGACGATCGACTCGCGCTGGCGATGAAGCGCATTCCGACGATTACCGTCGCCGTGCTCGACGATCGCGGCCAGTGGCTGCTGCCGACGCCCGTGCTCCGCGACGCATCGACGCCCGCGCACGGCAACTTCGAGATCGGGCGCGACGGAATCCTGCGCCGCTTCGCCTCGACGAAACAGAGTCGCGACCGGTCGTTGATCGCGCTGCCGGTCGAAGCCGCGTCGCTCGTGACGAATGCGCCGGTTCGCGTCGGACAGTCGATCACGCCCCTGTTTCGCACGCGGCCTAGCGATGTGCCGCAGATCGGCGCGGCCGCGCTGTTGCGCGATTCCGCGCTCGCGTCGCGGTTGCGCGGCAAGATCGTCTTCATCGGACCGACCGCGTTCGCGCTGAGCGATCGCGTGCTGACGCCGGTGACGTCGCGCCACACGCAGGATCCCGGCGTCACCGTGCACGCGGCCGCGACCGAGTCGCTGATTCGCGGAGAAACGGTATGGGAGTTGCCGCCGATCGTCAGCGGCGTGATCGCCGGCATCCTCGCGTTCGCCATCCTTCGCGTGCGCCGACGGCGTGTCCTCGCGCCGGCGCTGGCCGTTCTCGCGTTTCTCTGGACGTTGATCTTCCTCGACTTCACCGGCATCGCCATTCCTTATGTGATCCTCGTCTTCACGATCATCATCACGACCGCCGGCGTCGAAGCCGTGAACACGCTCGCGTCGCTGCGCCGCAGCGAAACGCAGCTGCAGGAGATCGCCACGCGCATCGCCGAAGTGCACGCGCAGGAAGCAGAGTCGAAGCGCGTGCTCGCGCACGAGTTGAAGACGCCGCTCGCGTCGATGCGCGGACTCACGCAGCTTCTCAGCGGATTCGATCTCAACGAGATGGAGCGCAAGCGCGTCGCGACGTTGCTGGCGACGGAAGCGGAGAAGCTCGAAGCGATGGTTCACGGCCTCCTCGATCTCGAGCGGCTGCCGCTGCGCGACTTTGCGTCGTCGTCATCCGTCGTAGACCTTGGAGAGATCGTCGCCGCGCGTGTGGAGTTTCTGCGCGCCAGCACGGATCGCACATTGATCGTATCGATTCAACCGGGACTTCTCGTGCGCGCCGACGCGGCGCTGCTCGAGCGCGTCGTCGACAACCTCGCCGGCAACGCCATCAAGTACTCGCCGCCGCAAACGCCGATCGCCATCCGCACTTCACAAATCGGCGTCTCGGCCGTACTGGAGGTAGAAGATCGAGGTGTCGGGGTTGCGGCCGAGGAACGGGAGCGGATTTTTCGGAGATTCGTGCGCGGGTCGTCGGCGAAAGGGACGGAAGGCTTGGGACTCGGACTCTCATTGGTCGCGGAAGTCGCGCGGTGGCACGGAGGCGCGGTGAGCGTCGATGACGCGAGCGGCGGCGGCGCGATGTTCCGCGTGTCGTTGCCGATCGCGAAGGCGGAACAACAACAATGGCGCGCGTCCTCGTAGTCGACGACGACACCGGCATCCGCGAGAGCGCAGTAATGGCGCTCGAGAAAGCGGGGCATCGCACGTTTCACGCGAGCGATGCGACGAGTGCGCTGCAGACACTGCGCGAGCATCGCGTCGACGTCGTCGTCAGCGACATCTACATGCCCGGCGAAGACGGCCTCTCGCTCCTGCAAGCGATCAGCGAGCGCGCCAATCCGCCGCGCGTGATTCTCATGACCGCGCGCGGAACGATCGAGACCGCGGCGCTCGCCGCGCGCATCGGCGCCTTCGACTATCTCGCGAAACCATTCGATCTCTCCGAGCTGATCACGCGCGTGAGCGCCGCGGTGATGCCGCGCGGCGATGCGCCGGTCGACATCGAGCCGTCGCCGGCGTCGCGCATGATCGGATCGCATCCGTCGATGGTGCAGATGTACAAAGCGATCACGCGCGTCGCTTCGCTCTCGATCCCCGTTCTCATCCTCGGCGAAAGCGGCAGCGGCAAGGAGCTCGTCGCGCAATCGATTCACGACCTCGGCGATCGCGCGGCCGCGCCGTTCATCGCCATCAACTGCGGCGCGATTCCCGACACGCTCCTCGAGAATGAGCTGTTCGGATCGGCGCGCGGCGCGTACACCGACTCGCGCCAGGATCGCCGCGGCGCGTTGTCGCGCGCGGACGGCGGCACGCTCTTCCTCGACGAGATCGGCGACATCTCGCCGGCGTTCCAGGTGAAGCTGCTGCGCTTTCTGCAGGACGGCATGGTCACGCCGCTCGGATCGGACAAGAGCCATCGCGTGAATGTGCGCATCATCGCGGCCACGCATCGCGATCTGAAGCAGCTCGTAGGCGAGGGACGATTCCGCGAAGATCTTTACTACCGATTGGCCGGCTACGAGATTCGCGTGCCCGCGCTGCGCGATCGCAAATCTGACATTCCGCTCCTCGTCGCGCACTTCGGCGGCGCGCCGTCGCAATCGGTGCTCGACGTGTTGATACAGCACGACTGGCCCGGCAACGTGCGCGAGCTCGAACAAGTGATCCGAAGAACGACGATCGACAGCGGCGGATTGAGCGATCCGAATACGACGAAACGCGTGATCAAAAACGTGGCTCTCAGTGGGGCACCGGCGCCCTCGCCGGTGGCAGCGGAATCTTCCACCGACGATCTCATTTCTCTCGACGAGTCAGAGCGACGTCACATCACCGCCGTCCTCCGTGCGACCGCCGGCAATCAAACCCAGGCAGCCTTCATCCTCGGCATCGAGCGCAAGACGCTCGCGCGAAAGATGAAACGGCTGTCGATCACGATCGACAAAGAGTGAGAGACCCATGAAAAACCTCGCCGCATGTTTGTTCGCGCTCGCCGCCACCGGCGTCGTTCCGGTGTCGCCGGCCGGCTACCGATTCGACGAAGTGAAGCGCAATGTCACGCTGAATGAAGTGAAGATCGATCGCGGCGCGCTCGCGCGCGGTGGCGACAAGGTCAACACGGGACTCTTCTCGTACGCGCTCATCGCCGCCGATCACTATCACGCGAAGTTCGAGATCTTCGGCTCGACGAAAGTGCAGCTCGCGTCCGACACGCCCGGCGTGATCCTCTCGCTCGAGCGCGGACGCCTTCGCGCGATGTTCGACAAGATCACCGGCACCGAGCCGCGCATCGTGCAGACGCCCGGCGCGCTCCTCGCCGTGCGCGGCACGAAGTACGACGTCGAAGTCGACAACGCCGGCCGCACGACCGTCGATGTGTGGGAAGGCATCGTCGAGCTGCAGTCGCCGATGATGCGCGAGCCGGTGTTCGTGCGCGCGGGACAGGAATCGATCTTCGGACGGCACGAAGCGCCGCCGCCACCGCGTGCGATTCCCGACTCGCGCAAAGGCAACGATCCCGCGCAGTCGCAGCATCGTCCGGGCGATGACGCGCATCAGCATGGAGAGCCTGGTGGTCAACCTGGTGGACAACCGCCGCAGACGCATCCGCCGCACGGCGGAACGCAACAGGCGCCGCCTCCGCCGATGCCGCAGCCTCCTCCGCCGCGTCCGAGCGGACGTCCCTGAGTCGGACTGACTCGTTCGTCCGCGTCATCGCGACGCGAATTCGGCGTATTTCTCCGGGCATCGGCATGGCACCGCGCTTGTCATAGGTCCTGCTCCGTCAAAGGAGAAACACACACGATGAAAAAAGTACTGGCAGTCTTTTTCGCAGTTTCGATGATCGCCGCGATCGCGGTGGCGAACGAGGGTCACGGCGGCGGACCGGGTGGGCCGGGCGGATTCGCGGGACCTGAGGGCGGACTCACGGTCGGTTCGGATGGGACGGTGTATCTGACGTCGACAACGGTGGCGAACGACGTCGCGACGACGACGATCAAAGCAGTGCGCACGACCGGCGTCGTCGCGTGGACGGCGACGATCGCGGGACGCGGTCACTTCACGCTGTCCAACAGCAATCTGCTGACGGTGAGCGAAGCCAAGGCGACCGACGGCACGATCACGTCGACGATCACCGCGATCTCGACGCTCACCGGCGCGACCGCGTGGACGCGCGCCATCACCGGCCGCATCGGCGATCTGCATCCGTTCAGCGGCGGCACGTACGCCGAGGTGGTTGTGCCGGCGGCGACGTCGACCGGCACGCCGACGCGTTCACTCGTCGCCATCGGCAACGACGGCGCGGTTCTCTGGACGCTCGCGCTGTAGGGCGATTGTGTGGGTCAGACATTCTTGTCTGACCCACCTGCGTTTTCCGCTGACATATGCTGCGCGAATGAACTGGCCGGAGCTCCCGCTCGAAGAGTGGCGTGAGACGCGCGACACGCTCCATCGATGGACGCAGGTCGTCGGCAAGATCCGGATGAAGCTCACGCCGCTCGTCAATCATTGGTGGAACGTGACGCTTTACGTTTCCGCGCGCGGATTGACGACGTCGATGATTCCGTACGGCGATCGCTGGTTCGAGATGGAGTTCGACTTCATCGATCACGTGCTGCGCATCCAGGTGAGAGACGGCGCTCGACGCGAGATCGCACTTGCTCCGCGCACCGTCGCCGAGTTTTACGACGACGTGTTCGCCGCGCTGCGCGAGCTCGACATCCATTGCTCGATCTGGCCGGTGCCGAGCGAGTGTCCCGACATCATCCGTCTCGATCGCGACGACGTGCATCGCTCGTACGATCCCGAATACGCGCAGCGTTGCTGGCGCGCGCTCGCGCTGACGACTGAAGTGTTCACGCAGTTCCGTTCCGAGTTCATCGGCAAGTGCAGCCCCGTGCATTTTTTCTGGGGCAGCTTCGATCTCGCCGTCACGCGCTTCTCCGGCCGCCGCGCTCCCGAGCGCGCCGAGGCCGACGCGATGACGCGCGAGGCGTACTCGCACGAAGTGAGCAGCGTCGGCTTCTGGCCAGGCGACGAGCGCATGCCGCGTCCATCGTTTTACAGCTACGCCGCGCCCGCGGCCGAAGGCTACTCGACGTCGCGCGTGTCTCCCGCGGCGACGGTTTTCAACGAATCCTTCGGCGGCTTCTACCTCGACTACGACGAGGTGCGTCGCGCCGCCGATCCCGAGGCGATGCTGCTCGATTTCTGTCGTTCGACGTACGTCGCCGCCGCGGAAACGAGCAAGTGGGATCGGGCTTCGCTCGAGCGCCGCTGACGCTTCCCTAAAAAAATTTGTTGCATCTGATTAGGTGTTGTAGTTAACTACATCACCACAACCGAGCTTTCAACGAATGGAACGCGAATGGAACGACAGCCAACCGATCTACCGCCAGCTTCGCGATCGCATCGTCGCCCTGATCCTCGACGGCGTTCTCAACGAAGGCGACCCGCTGCCGTCCGTTCGCACCGTCGCGGCCGAGTACCGGCTGAATCCGATCACGGTCCTGAAGTCCTATCAGGAGCTCGTCGACGAGCAGCTCGTCGAGAGCCGGCGCGGCCGAGGAATGTTCGTGAACGTGGGCGCGCGCGCGTTGCTGTTGAAGGCCGAGCGCGAGAAGTTTCTGTCCGAGCACTGGCCGCGCATCCACGAAACGATTCAACGCCTCGGGCTCACGCCGGAGGATCTCCTCCCCGCAAAAAAGAAGAAGGAGCGCTGACGCCATGGCCTGCATAGAAGCGCGCGGCCTTCGCAAGAATTACGGCTCGACAACGGCACTCGACGGCGTCGATCTCCGCGTCGAAGACGGCCGCATCCTCGGCATCATCGGTCCAAACGGCGCCGGAAAAAGCACAGCGCTGCACGCCATCCTCGGCCTCACTCAATACCAGGGCGAGCTCACAGTCCTCGGACACGACCCGTGGACCGAGCGCGATCAACTCATGCGGGACGTCTCGTTCATTGCCGACGTCGCCGTGCTCCCGCGTTGGATGCGCGTGTCGCAGGTCGTTGACTACGTCGCCGGCGTCCATCCGCGTTTTCGCCGCGCCAAAGCAGAAGAGTTTCTCTCGCGGACGAACATCAAGCGCACCAGCCGCGCCGGCGAATTGTCGAAAGGGATGCTGACGCAGTTACACCTCGCCGTGGTCATGGCCATCGACGCGAAATTGCTCGTGCTCGACGAACCGACGCTCGGCCTCGACATTCTTTATCGCAAGAAGTTCTACGACTCCTTATTGAACGACTACTACGACCGCAGCCGCACGATCGTCGTGACGACGCATCAAGTCGAAGAAATCCAGGATGTCCTCACCGATTTCCTCTTCATCAATCGAGGGCGGATCGTGCTCGAGAGCAGCATGGAGAAATTCGAGTCGCGGTATGCCGAGGTGATGGTGCTGCCGGAGAAGGCGGCGGCGGCGCGCGCGCTGCGGCCCATTCAGGAGCGTCAAGTGTTCGGGCGCAGCATCCTCTTGTTCGACGGAGTCGATCGACAGGAGCTCGCAGCGCTTGGCGATGTCCGCACGCCGAGCATTGCCGACCTCTTTGTGGCCGTCATTGGCGATGAACCGCAAGGAGCGGCGGCATGACCGACGTGCACGACGCCGCGCCGGAGACGCTGTCGGACACGCGGCCGATGTATTGGTCGATCCGCCGCGAATTGTGGGAAAACCGCACGATCTACGGCGCGCCGCTCGTAGTCGCGATCGTGGTGCTGTTCGGCTGTGTGATCAACACGATGATGCTGCCGCATCGCATGCCGCGGCTGCTCGCGGCCGACGCGGCCAAACAGCGTGTGGCGATTGAAGGGCCATACGACACCGCGGCTGGACTGATGTGCGTCACCGCGGTTCTTGTGGGTCTTTTCTACTGTCTCGACGCACCGCACGGCGAACGGCGCGATCGCAGCGTTCTTTTCTGGAAGTCGCTGCCTGTCTCGGATCGCGTTACGGTCTTATCGAAGGCGAGTATCCCGCTGGTCGTGCTTCCGCTCTATGCGCTGGCGATCGCAATCGCCATCCAGATCAACATCCTTCTATTGAGCAACGCGGTGCTGATTGGGAACGGGCCCGGACTCGCCGCCGTCTGGACGCACGTGAAGTTCGTTCAGTCATGGATCGCGCTGACATATGGCATCGTCGCGATCACGCTATGGCACGCGCCCGTTTACGCGTGGCTGCTACTCGTTTCGGGCTGGGCGCGCCGCGCGCCGCTTCTATGGGCCGTGTTTCCGCCGCTCGCGATTTGCGCGTTGGAGAAGATGGCCTTCAATTCGACGTACTTCGCGAAGTTCATCGGCTATCGGTTCGTCGGATGGTTCCAGCAAGCGTTCATCGTCCATAAGGGCGGGAGAGTCGTCGACCCGCTTGCGGCAATGACGCCGGGGCGTTTCCTGGCGACACCCGGCTTATGGGTTGGGCTGATCTTCGCTGCCGCGTGCCTCGCCCTCGCCATCCGGCTGCGTCGCTACCGCGACGCGATTTGAGGAGGAAACCGTGAGCACCGTCGTCATCCCTGACCGCGAATTCAGTTCCGCGGCCGGAACGACCGCGTTGAACTTCGCCGTGCGCTTCTGGTTCGCGCTGGCGGTCATCGGTCAATGGCTCTTCTTCTATTACCTGATCGCGTTCTATGGCCCGACGACGCTCCAAGGCAATTTCCAGGCGTGGACCAAAAACAAATTGCTCATGAAGGGATATGTGCAGGGAGACACCGCTGGCAATATCGCGTTTGCCGCGCACGCATTGCTTGCGGCGATCATCGCCTTCGGCGGCGCATTGCAGCTCGTTCCGCAAATCCGCGCGCGGGCGATTGCCTTTCATCGCTGGAACGGCCGCCTGTTCATTGTCACCGCGCTGTTGGTCAGCGTTTCCGGCCTTTACATGGTCTGGGTTCGCGGCGTGCGTACGAGCGTCCTCGGAGGGCTGGGTGTTTCGCTCAATGGATTACTGATCATCGTCTTCGCCGTTCTGGCATGGCGGACGGCCGTGATGCGCGACGTCGCTGCGCATCGTCAATGGGCGTTGCGGACGTACATCGTGGCGAACGGCCAATGGTTCACGCGTGTCGGCTTTTTCGCGTGGGCGATCGCGAGCCACGGGCAGTACATGCGCGAGTTCTTTACCTTCTGGAACTTCGCCAGCTACCTGCTCCCCCTCGGCGTTCTCGAGCTGTATCTCCGCGTAGAGAAAAGCGCGCGACCCGGCGAACGATTCGCCATGGCCGCGGGACTCTTCTTGTTGACGCTTCTGATGGGAGTCGGAATCGCCGGCGTCTCCGCATTCCTGTGGAAGAGCGTTCTAGCGAGGCTATGACATGAATCAGTCACCGCGGACAACCGCCAGGATTGCAGGCGCGTTCTACCTTCTCGTCTTCTTATCGGGAACAGCCTCGATGTTGCTGAGCAAATCCGTGCCTCGCCTCGGCTACGTCGCCGATCTGTTGTCGAGCGTTTTCTACATCGTCGTCACGGCTCTCTTCTATGTCTTGTTCGAAGCGGTGAATCGAACGGTCGCATTGGTGGCGGCGTTCTTCAGCCTCGTCGGTTGTGCCGTAAGCGCGGTCAATTGCATTTTCATCCTTGCACCTCTCGCGGCCGAGCACGCGCGCGAGCGAGCCTTCGGTGTCGCCATCGTCTTTTTTGGCTTCTATTGCCTCACCATTGGCTACCTCGTATTCAAGTCGACGTTTCTGCCGCGAGTTCTCGGCGTGGCGATGATGATCGCGGGTCTGGGCTGGCTGACGTTTCTATGGCCGCCGCTCGCGAGCGCACTCGCTCCTTACAACATGGCCCCCGGAATCCTCGGCGAAGCATCGCTGACGTTCTGGCTACTGATCGCCGGCGTCAATGCCGAGCGATGGAAAGAGCAGGCTGCATCATGACCATCACATCAAACGCAAGAGTCGCCGGTGTCACGTATCTCTTGTACATCGTCGCCGGAATTTCGAGCATGGCGTTGTCCGGCCGGCCGCATGTGACGGAGGTGCTGACGCTGGTCACGTCGCTGTGCGCGCTGACATTGGGCGTGACGCTCTACTCGATCACGCGCACAGTGGATCCGGACATCGCGCTGCTCGCCATGGCCTGCCGCTTCGTCGAGGCCATTCCCGGGCCCGGTGATCGAGGCGCCATTTTCTTCGCCGTAGGAAGCACGCTGTTTTGCTGGCTCCTCTTGCGCGGACGAATGATTCCCGCCGCACTGGCGTGGCTCGGAGTGATCTCGTCCGCATTGCTTGTCATCATCCTCCCGCTCCAGCGCGCCGGCCTCTTTGCCGGCGCCGTCAGTTGGTCATCCTCGCTCACGTGGCTGGTTTGGCTTCCATGCCTCGTGTTCGAAATCGCATTCGCATTGTGGCTGCTCACGAAAGGCGTCTCCTCATGAGCACCCCTCTATTGCCGCTGTCACCCGCTCTCGTCACGTTTCACGTCGCCGGCGCCACAATCGGTTTGCTTTCCGGCTTCTTGTCGATGCTGTTCCGCAAGGGCTCAAACCTGCACCGCGCCGCAGGCAACGTCTTCGTCATCTCGATGCTGAGCATGACCACGTCCGCCGCGTTCATGGCGCTGTTCATGAAGCCAAACACCGGCAACGTCGTCGCCGCAATGCTGACGTTCTATCTCGTCGCCACCGGCTGGTGGACCGCCCGGCGCAAAGAAGCCACCGTCGGAACCTTCGACCGCGCCGCAATGCTCTTCGCCTTCGCCATCGCAGCCATCGGCTGGACATTCGGCTTTCGCCCCGCCGCGAAGAGTCTTGCGGTGATGTACTTCATCTTCGGCACGATCGCGTTCCTCTTCGGCCTCTCCGACATCCGCATGATCGCCCGCGGCGGCGTTGCCGGTGCCAAACGCGTCAAGCGCCATCTCTTGCGCATGGGCCTCGCGCTGTTGATCGCAACGATGTCGTTTTACCCAGGACAGGCGAAACTGATCCCGAAAGAGTCGCGCAGCGGGCTGCTGTACCTGCCGCACATGTTCCTGATTGGATCGATCGTTTTCTGGATGGTGAGGTATTCGGCGCGCAAGAGCGTAAAGAGTACGACGGTGGTCGAGACAAGCAACGTGGAAGCGAGGCGAGCGGCGTGATGGCTTCGGTCAATCTGAAACGGCAAGGACACGATCGTGTGGGTGAGGAAACTGCGGTGGCATTGTCCGTCATGCGTGAGCGCGTGCAAGGCCGTGTTCTCATAAGTTCCATTCGGAACGATTGTTGACGCGCCCGACGACCTGAGCGTCATCCACTCGAGCTTCCAGCGCCACGGCGTCCGACCTCGTCAACAATGCCTGGAGCGAGCCGCTGCCAATGCAGCCGGTCACCGGATGTCGAATGGAATGCCGAGTGTTTGATGCGGCCGTGCTTCTCGCGAGTCTGATGGGCGTGTTCCAGGTTTCGCCTGCTGATGTCGAAGCTCCATTCGTGCATCCACGAGCCTGTAAGGGTGACGCTGACCGGATGGCCCAACGAGCGTAGCCGGCGAGGCGAGCGAACGACGCAAGTAACAATTCTTGCTGGCGCATGGGCATTCAGCGGCTCATGCTGATACTGTTTAGTAATCGATACGCATTACAGCTGCGGGGATGTGTGGTTCACCTTGACCCGCTAAAGACCGCCAATCATGGTAAAAACTAGACCGCTGACGTCTGGCGGCAACCAGCGCCGTGCGAAGAGGAGCCGCGTATCTTGTGACCGCAAAGACCACGTTATTGATGAGGAGCCGCGAAAACCGTGAGCGTGTCGAGCGCTATTACACCGCGACGCTACGTGACTACGCTCAAGTGTGGTACGGCGAAGAGGATAACGCCCTGCACCTAGGCCATTATGATCGTGCCCGCGAGCATCACGACAGTCTTCGTCGCACGAATGAGCTCGTGGCGTCGCTCGCGTCATTTTCGATCGACAGCACGGTTCTCGATGCCGGGTGCGGTATTGGCGGTAGCAGCGTCTGGTTGGCCCGCACGTACGGTTGTCGAGTGATTGCCGCGAATATCGTGTTTGACCAACTCTTTCAGACCAAGGCGAACGCCGCGAAGGCGAAAGTCACGTCGAGCGTACAACCTATTTGCCAAGACTTTCACGCCTTGGGATTCGTCGATAATGCGTTTGATGTTGTGTGGGCGATCGAAAGTTGTGTACACGCCCGCTCGCTGTCAGCCTTGTTTGCGGAATTCTTCCGTGTCGTTCGCAGGTCAGGATACGTCGTCCTAGCCGACTTCACTCTAGCCGATGATCTCCGGGCGACAACTCGCATTGCGCAACGTCTCGCCACACTTCGTAGAGGTTGGGCACTCAGCTCGCTTGTCAAAACATCAACATTGCAGGCAAGGATGCGCCATGCCGGTCTAGTGCCGATGGACGTGCGCGACAACACCGCGTTGGTTACCCCGTCAATTACACGGCTAGGCCAACTCGCTAGAGCGGCCGCGCCGACCATTCGCGAGTGGCGGCCAGTCGACACGTCGAGCAGCGTGCGCGCGGCGAATATTGAGGCAGCCATGGCTGTCGACAATTTGGTTCGGGAAGGGATTGTCCGCTATTCGCTCATCGCCGCAAGAAAAGCATAGGTCTCGCGCATCGGGCCAGTGAAGTCGTCTTCATTTCAAGCAGCAGAGCCGCTATTATCGCCGTCGGTCAAGAGAAGCATTCCGAAAACCAGGGGAACGCCCAGCGCCGCCATCGCTAGCCGCTGGTTCAATGCGACACCTGCGATCAGACCGAAAAGCAACGGTGCCAAAAACGTAGCCGATTCGGTAGCGATTGCGTACCAACCGAAGAGCTCAGACGTCCGTGCGCGCTCTACTGCCATGCTATATTGCGCCCGCATTAACGCTTGCGTCGATCCGATCACGAGGCTGGTAAGTACAACGACGACACCAATGGCAACATATGATCGTCCGAACACGAGGATGAGAATAATCACGCACCATATCGCGCCACAAATACGCAGAGCCATCAGTAGCCCTATACGAGTGGCCACCGAGTTCATCACGATCGTACCCGGAAACGCTAATGTTTGAACGGCCATGAGTATCAGTCCAATAGCGGTTGCGCTCATCTTCAATTGCGTCGCAGCATAAATCCCTGTAAATACGATCACCGCATTTACGCAATCACCGACTAACCAGTAGCCAACGAGATTTCGCCGTCGATCTCGTGTCAGAGCAGCTAGCATCCCGCGAAAACCGACTTTGTTTACACGAATGTACCCATGTACGAGAGGCCGCAAACGTATCAGCGACCACGCGCCGAACACGGCGTAGAAGACAGCCGTGAAGAGATACGGCCACGGCGAGGCAATGCCCACGCGACGCTGCACGAAGAATACAACAAGAAACGCGAGCACACCGCCGACATATCCGAACCCCCACGCAAACGACGACACGGCGCTACGCTCATTCGCGTCGGCGACTATCGTGAGTAGTGAATCATAAACATTTGATACGAGATAAAAGCTAACGTTGGCCATGACGAAGGCGATCACGACAACAGGAGCCGGCGCACCGACGGCCAGCCCTAACACCAGCATGCAGACAAACGACAGTGCTCCCAGTGCCGCAAAGACTCGGAAACGCTCGCGTCCATCAACATAGCGTCCGATGAACGGCGCTATCGCGGCCGCGAGCAGCAGCGATACCGCGAACATCGCTCCCCATGCGGTATCCCCGGCCGGGCGATTACCAAAAACGTACTGTTTTACATACAGCGGAAACAGGTACGCGTGGAAAATCAAAGTGACCGACGAACTTGCGAAATCAAACCACCCATATGCGAAACGCTTTGCATTTAGAGTGGGCATCGGCATTGGGTCACGCCGCCTTCAATTCGTGAAACCAGAACGTTCGGGTAATTGCAAGGTCGGCAATCGCCCTCAGCTTTCGTTGTGCAGTCGCATCCATGATATTACTGACGATGAGATTCTCCACGTCAGCTCTGGCAGAAGTTAAGATGGTCTCGCAATCGTTGACGACCTCTGGTCGCCAGACCTGTCGAAGGAAGATCAGCCAGTCAGCATATGATAAAGGCCGATTTCGTATTTCACCAAGAGCCTCAGGGCCGAACCGCGACAGGTATCGAGCGAGGGGTAGCGTCATTGTGATCGGCCAAGTGTCGCAGGTGTCGTGTCGCGCATCGATTAGATCGGGTTGCCAGTCGAAAAAGTCATTCGCGTACTGATATAGTCTTCCGAAACTCACTCCAAGGGCGCTTAGGTTCGGATCAAACCCGCCGTTTAACAAATACGAAGCGGCGTCGAATGAAAAACGAAATAACGCCGTTGTCTTGGTGTAGACGCGCTCAAGAGGGTTTCGGAATATCCAGTCGCCAGGCAGCAGCATTACGTCGTGGACTTCCCCCCAGCAAGCTTCGTCATAGGCCGTCAGAAATCGGTCCCGAACTTGCGGCACTGGCTCTAATGCGTGTAATGCCGAGCTAAGCAAGACGTGAGAGACAAGTGCTGATTTCGCCGGCCCCCAAACGGACTGCGTTGCCGCATAGCCGTGACGAAACGAATCTCCGTCCAATATATCATCGACGAGCACAGAGCTAGCGTGCGCACACTCAATCGCGTAAATGATGTCTGCGATGATATCGGGCGAGGGTGGCTCAGACGCATGCTCCAGGGTCGAAAGAAGCATGATCGACCGGATCTTGCGGCCACCGAGCAAGCACCGCTGCAACATCGTGGCCGCGCCAGGCTCACGCAGCATGATCGGTAAGCGCTGCAGTAGTAATTCGTTGACTAAATCGCGTTCGGTTAGTAGCCAAGCGGGATAATCATCGAAAACGTTCATAGTTCATCTCGATTCAAGAGCCAGCGTACGATCGCGGCAAAGAAAAATGCAACGACAGATAATGTCAATATCATCGAGTTATGTTGGCGGTTCGGTACGTCGATACATACCAACGCCACGCCTTCGATGAGGACGATGATTGCCAAAACGATTTTGATTGCAGCATCTTCGGGAACCAACAATGAAATCCCCATCAGTGACAGGAACGTGGCCGCGAACACGCTGCCTTTCAGACCGCCGGTCCATAGGACTAACGCATAGACGAAGTGGGAGATAATGCTGAAAGCGACGATGGCCGCGATCGTAGCTTCGATGTATCGGAAGAGCCGACGCAGTTGCCAGGTGTAAAGGCAGGCGACAAACCAAAGGACGCTCTCTCCAAAAGCGACGTACTTGTAATGCCAGAACCGCGGGAAGGCGAGCATCACCTCTTTTTCGGGAACCCCAACTGTGCCACCCGCGGTGCAGATCGCCGCAAGTACCCCAGCCCAGAACAGTCCTTTTCCAACGCGGCGGTAGCGCCGCTGATCCTCCCCCGAAGCCAGGGCCATCGAGAAGGGCTTCCAAAAAGTCAGGAGCTTGCCTCATGAGTAGGAGTGACCGGTCTGAGCTTTTCCCTACCACCTTGTTTGAGCTTAACGCAACAAAGTCGGATCGGGACACCCATCACCACGAAGGGCGACATCCAGAGCGATACACCAACCCAAGGCTCCGCTTCGGCAGGCCATTGCAGAACAGTAACGTCGCGTCGACCGAAGTCCCGCAGACTCGGTCTTCCTACAGGTCAAACTGTGTTCAATCGCGGCAATGACGCCAGGGAAGCGCTCCGGGAGGCTTCCGACCAAGGCACGTGCGTGGCTCAAGCTGATGTGGCCACGCGGCGAGTCGACTGCATTGAACTCAGAAAAACTTTGGTGGAGGCGGCGGGAGTTGAACCCGCGTCCGAAGACAGTGGCGACCTGGCTCCTACATGCTTAGCTCTTCGTTTGATCTCGTTCGCGGACTCCTCGAAGAGCGGAGATGACCGCGAACCAGCCCCTTGATTTTCGTGAAACGCGGCGAGGCGGGCCGCGGATCCTTAGCTCACCTTAATGACATCCGACCCAGCGGCGTGAGCAACCACCGGGACGGACGCTCACGGGTTTTTAGGCCGCGAGGGCGAGTTCGCTGTTGTTCGCAGCTACTCAGGGTGATCGTTTTTACGAGGCAATCAGCTCGGCATGCAACCATGGCCCCGACATATCCCCGTCGAAGCCGGTGCGCCCCCAGATTTTCAATGAACCGCTCGATCGAAAACGGGAACAATGCTGGCAGAATTTCGGGCGATGACTTTTGACGACATCATCCGGCGCGCGCTCGAAGAAGATCTGCCGGACATCACCAGCAACGCCATCTTCGACCCCGCCGAGCGCGGCCGCGCCCGATTCCTCATGAAGGCCGACGGCGTCATCGCCGCGCTCGCCGTCGCGCAAGAAACATTCGAGATCATCGATGCGACCTCTTCGTTCACGGCGCACATCAACGACGGCGACTTCGTCAAGCGCGGCGACGTGATCGCCAACGTGGAGTCGAGCGTGATTGCGCTGCTGTCGGGGGAGCGGACGGCGCTCAACCTTCTCCAGCGCGCGTCGGGAATCGCCACGACGACGCGGCGCTACGTCGACGCCGTCGCCGGAACCAACGCGAAGATCTACGACACTCGCAAGACTGCGCCCGGCTTGCGTCTCCTCGACAAATACGCCGTGCGCGCGGGCGGTGGCGAGAACCACCGCCACGGGCTCTACGACATGCATCTCGTCAAGAACAACCATATCGACCGCGCCGGCTCGATCACCAAGGCGCTCGATCGCATTCGCGAGCGCGGCGCGGCGAAGCCGATCATGGTCGAGGTCCGCGACGTCCGCGAGCTCGACGAAGCGCTGCAAGGAAAACCGGACTTCATCCTCCTCGACAACATGACGCCGGCGCAGATGCGCGACTGCGTCGAGCGCACTGCCGGCCGCGTTCCTCTCGAAGCATCCGGCGGCATCACGCTCGAAAACGTGCGCGCCATTGCCGAGACCGGTGTCGACCGTATCTCCATCGGCGCGCTCACTCATTCCGTTGTCGCGCTCGACATTTCCATGCGGGTGGCATAGCCGTCGCAGCTCGCGCCGCCATGGCCGACTCCCGCGCCTTCACCCTTGCGATCGTCGACGACGACGCAGCCATCCGCCGTCTCGTGCGGCTCTTTCTCACGCGGGCCGGCTACGCGAGCTTCGAATGCACGACCGGTGAGGAAGCGCGCGCGGCGCTGACGACGCAGCCATGGGACCTGGCCATCCTCGATCGCCGCCTGCCGGACATCGACGGCGCCGTGCTCTGTCACGAGATCAAAGCGATTCCCGAGATGCGCTCACGCTACATCATCATGCTTACCGGCGAAGACGATCAGGAAGACAAGATTCAGGGACTCGAGCTCGGCGCCGACGACTACATCACCAAACCCTTCCAATATCCCGAGCTGCTAGCGCGCATTCGCGCCGGCAAGCGCATCGTCGACCTGCAGAACGAACTGCTCGAGACGAACAAGCGCCTCGAGCTGCTCTCGATCACGGACGGACTCACGAAGCTCTACAACCATCGCTACTTCCAGGACGAGCTGCTGCGCGCGTTCGAAGAATCGCATCGCTATCAGCGGCCGCTGTCGCTGGCGATCATCGACCTCGACTTCTTCAAGAAGGTGAACGACACGTACGGCCACTCGGTCGGCGACGAAGTGCTCAAGGCGGTCTCGGCGATCTTCAAGGAGTCCGTCCGCAGCGCCGATCTCGTGGCGCGTTACGGCGGCGAAGAGTTCGCGGTGATGATGCCGGAGGCGGAGCTCGACGACGCCATCGCCTTCGCGGAGAAGATCCGCTCGTTGATCGAGCAGACGCCGATGCCGACGCAGGCCGGGCCGCTGCCGGTCACGGTGAGCATCGGCATCGCCGCGGTGCCGCAGTCGCGGATTCACAGCGCCAAGCAGCTCGTCGTTCAAGCAGATAAAGCACTTTATCGCGCCAAGCGTGCGGGCCGGAATCAGGTGCAGGCGGAGAGGCGGCGCGACGTCGATCGCGTGACGAAACGCGACTTCACGCCATCCGTGGAGGAAGTCGTCAGGCCGTCGCGGTAACGAGCTCGCGATTCGCTTTCGTGATCTCGGTGCGCAGGTTCAGCGCGTGTTGCTGGATCTTCGCCTCGACGTCGACGGCGCCGCCGGCCATCCGCTCGACCGCCTTCTCGATCTCGGCCGCATCGGTGGAGATGCGCTCGTAGCCGTAGCTGCCGCCGGATCCCTTCAACTGATGCGCGAGGTAGGCGAGCCGGTCGAACGCAGCAGAGTCGCGCGTGCCGTCCAGCACGCGCTGGATCTCGCGCACCTTCTCCTCGGCCTCGGCGAGAAACTCGCGTTTCAGCTCATTGAGCTCGTAGTCAACCATCATCCGAGGTGGCCGGGGTGCATACGATGTGCCGCTATCATGTCTAGCGTGTTGGTCCTCCCGCCGGCCGACTTCTCCATTGAAGATCCGTGGGACGTTCCCGAAGCGTGCGCGTGGGCGAAGCTGCGCCGCACGACGGATGGCAACGCGCCGCGGCTGGCGACGTCGGTCACCGGCTACTTCGATGACGAGCGCGTGACGTTCATCTTTCGCGCGATCGACGACGAGGTCGTGGCCACGCAGCTCGGCCACGACGCGCCGCTGTATCAGGAGGACGTCGTCGAGCTCTTTCTCGCGCCGGACTCGCTCACGCGCTACTTCGAGATCGAAGTCAACCCGCTCGGCGCCGTCTTCGACGCCGTCATCGACTCGCCGGACGGGCATCGCTCCACGATGAAGGCCGACATCAGCTGGACTTGCGACGATCTCTTTCAGGGCATCCGGCGGACGATCGACGTCGTCGAGACCGTGATCCGCTTCCCCTTCAAGTCCCTCGGGCGCACCACGCCGGCGGATGGCGAGACGTGGCGCGCGAACTTCTTTCGCATCGATCGCAGTCCCGCGCGCGGCGACGAGTTCAGCGCGTGGCAGCCGACGATGAAGCAGCCGCCCGATTTTCACGTTCCCGCCGCGTTCGGTGAGATTCGTTTTCAGCGTTAACGCCTTTGCTCACAGGGAATTCATCCGACATTTTCTGATTTGTGTGATCCATCTCCTGACGCTTGGACTACAGTCATTCCCGGCCAAAGGACCCAGCTTTTCTCAATGACATCCCGAATCGTCCGATCGACTCTCGTCGTCCTTCTCTTTGCCGGCGTCGCGCTGCACGGCGAAGAGCAGAAGCGCTGTAAATCGAGCGCGCAGGAGTGCGAGCGCGAGATCCGCGGCATGCTCTCCGGACGCCGCTACCTCGGCCTCCAGGTCGTCGAGCTGCAGCACGGCGGCATCGTCATCAAGACCGTGAATCCCGACACGCCGGCGAAGCGCGCCGGTTTCGACAACGGCGACCGCATCATCGCGGTCAACGGCCACGACCTGACGCTCGCCACGGTGCGCGACTTCAAGCAGACGCTGGCCGACGCGAAGGGGACGGGCGTTCTCTTCGTGATCATCCAACGCCGCGGCGCTTACAGGAAGATCGATGCGCGACTCGAGCAGTACTCGCGCGAGCAGATCGACAAGATCATCAACCAACATCTGATTCAGTACCACTCGCAGGTGCAGAGTCAGACGTCGTCGGCGCAACGTTGAAGATGCGGCCATGTTTCGATCGTTTCTCGCGAAGTTGAGAGACTTCTCCGCGAGCGGAGAACGGTCGGAGCACGCCTCGATCCTCGTCCCGTTCCTCATCATCGCCGTCGGCCTCGGCGTGCTCGCGTGGCGCTCTTACACGCTGTCGGTGCGCACGGAGCGCGGCGCGAACACGATCGCGGCGCAGTACGCGGACTACACGTCGGACATCACCGCGAAGCGCGTCGATAACGCCGTACGCGCGGAGCTGACACGCGCGACCGATGAATGGCAAAACGTCGAGCGAAGACTGCCCGGTCCGAGTTTCGAGTCGCTCCAGGAATGGCTCAATCGCAACGACTGGATCATGACGGCGATCTATGTTCCTGACGCCGATCCTGCCAGCTCGCTTTACCTCACCGCGATCCCGAGCGCTGGAGAGGCGGACGATCAACGCTATTCGCGCGAGTTCTACACGACGAGCGGCCTCGTGCGATACACCTACGATCCGGCACGCCTTCTCGCGCATGTCCGGAGCGCGATCAAGCAACCGGTGCGCGTGACGGGCGATGATCTCGAGGTTCAGCAGCGCGCCGACATCGCCATCGTTCCTGCCGCGCCGAAGGGGCAGCCCCGCCGCCTCAATGTGCCGGGCGGATTCGCATACGTGACGACGCTTTCGTCGCCGCTCAACGCGTACGCAGTGCGCGCGACGGTGCGCACGGCGTACATCGGCAACGGTTGGGAAAATCAGCGCGTCATCAGCCTGCTCACGAGCTTCTTCGCGATGCTCGTCACCGCCATCGGCGCGTGGCTCACGATGCGCGGCCTGCGCAAGGAGACGGAGACGATGAACCTCCGCTCCGCGCTCATCGCGAACGTCTCACACGAGCTGCGTACGCCGCTCTCCATGATCCGCCTCGGCGCCGAGACGCTGCGCCGCGGCACGAAGCTCAAGCCGCACGAGCGCGACGAGATCGAAGACCAGATCCTGCGCGAAGTGCTGCATCTGTCGCATCTCGTCGAGAACGTTCTCGACGTCGCGCGCATGCAGCACCGTCAGACGCGCACGCTCGCGGTTTCGCCTGTCCATCCGCGCGACCTTGTCGTGTCGCTCGTCTCGACGTACGAGTCGTGGATCCGCAGCAAAGGCTTCAAGGTCTCATTGCAGATCGACGAAGCGATCGACGAGCAGATGTGGGATCGCGAAGCGGTGTCGCGCGCGCTCCTCAACCTCATCGACAACGCCATCAAGTACTCGGATGACGAGAAGTCGATCGAAGTCGCGCTGCGCCAGACGCCGAGCGACGTCTTGATCGAAGTCAAGGATCGCGGCATTGGCATCAACGCGAAGGACGTCTCGCGCATCTTCGATCCGTACTACCGCGCGCAGTTCTCCGACACGCAAACGCGGCGCGGCGCGGGACTCGGGCTCACGCTCGTGCAGCAGATCGTGGCGTCGCACGGCGGCCATGTCGAAGTCGAGTCCGAGCCTGGAAAGGGCTCGACGTTCCGTCTCCATTTCCCACGCATTTCAGCCGAGGATCCGCAGCCGGTGGCGAGGCTCATTCACGCCCCGGAGGCGTTTTGAGAAACCCATGAGGCGGATCATCCGTAGGAGAGGGCATGACGAAAATTCTCATAGTTGAGGATGAGGCCGGACTGCGCCAGGGGCTGGAGATCAACCTCCGCCACGAAAACTACGAGACCGCGACCGCGGGCGACGGCGAAGAGGCGATCCGCCTTTTCCACGCCGAGTCGCCGGATCTCGTGCTGCTCGACCTGATGCTGCCGAAGCGAAGCGGATTCGAAGTGCTCGATCACATCCGCAAGCTGTCGAAGGTGCCGGTCATCCTCCTCACCGCGCGCGGACAGGAAACCGACAAAGTGCGCGGCCTCCGCGGCGGCGCGGACGACTACGTCACGAAGCCCTTCGGCGTGCAGGAGCTTTTTGCGCGCATCGACGCCGTCATGCGCCGCAGCGAAGTGGCGACGACGTCGAAGCAGGTCTGCGAAGACCATCTCATCCGCCTCGATCCCGCGACGCGCGAAGCGAGCGCAAACAATCAGAAGCTGAAGCTCTCGCCGAAAGAGTTCGACCTGCTGATGTATCTCTTCAAGAACAAAGAGCGCGTCGTGCCGCGCGACGAGCTGCTGTCGCGCGTGTGGAACTATCGCGTCGATCTGAATCTGAACTCGCGCACGGTCGATACGCACGTGACGCGTCTGCGCCGCAAGCTGCAAAAGGCGGTGGGGACGGACGCCGCGGTGATCGTGGCGGTCGCGAAGATCGGGTACCGCTACCTCGGGCAAGCAAACGCTTAGGAAGTCAGAAGGCAGAGGTCAGAAGGCAGAAGTGGGCATAGCCATCCTTCTGCCTTCTGGCCTCTGCCTTCTGCCTTCAAGAAACGTGACCTCGGCGGGACCTCTGCGTGACCTTCGTTGAGTTAGGATTCCCTCCTCTCGAAGGAGGAAGCATGCACGGCAAGATCTACGACAACATCAGCGAAATCATCGGCAATACTCCGCTCGTCCGCGTGAACCGCTCACTGCCGGACGGCGCCGCGGAGCTCGTGTTGAAGCTCGAGTCATTCAACCCGATGTCGTCGGTGAAAGACCGCATCGCCTATTCGATGATCACCGAAGCGGAAAAGGCGGGCGAATTGAAGCCGGGAATGACGATCGTCGAAGCGACGAGCGGCAACACCGGAATCGGACTCGCGTTCGTCGCTGCGGCGCGCGGGTACAAGTGCGTGCTGATCATGCCGGACACGATGTCGGTCGAGCGCCGCAAGCTTCTGCAGGCCCTCGGCGCTGAACTGATTCTCACGCCGGGACCGGCAGGACTCGGAGTCGCGTTGGCGAAGGCGCGCGAGTACGCGGAGCAGAATCCGAACACGTGGCAGTCGAAGCAGTTCGACAATCCCGCGAATCCGAAGATTCATCGCGAGACCACGGCTCAGGAAATCCTCGCGGACACCGGCGGGAAACTCGACGCCGTCGTCGCAGGCGTCGGCACCGGCGGAACGGTGAGCGGCATCGGACAGGTGTTGAAGAAGACGAACCCGAATGTGCTGACCGTCGCGGTCATGCCGGTCGAGGCGCAGACGCTCAAAGGCGGACCGTACGCGCCGCACAAAATTCAGGGCATCGGACCGAGCTTCATTCCGGCGATCTACGACGCGAGCGTCGTCGACCGCGTGTTCGACGTGACGTACGAGCAGGCCGTCGATGCGGCGCGCAAGCTCGCGAAAGAAGAAGGCATTCTCGTCGGCATTTCGTCGGGCGCGATTGCGCACGCCGCGTTCGAGATCGCGAAAGAGCTCGGAAAAGGGAAGCGCGTCGTGGCGGTGCTGCCGGATACCGGCGAGCGCTATTTGTCGACGCCGCTCTTCGAGTTCACCGATTTGGTGAACCAGCCGGCGACGACGCCTCAGGCATATGCCGCCGCGAATGCAGCCGCAGCCGGAGCGCCGCAAACTTCGCCCGCTGCTCAGGCGTGAGGATTCTGTCGATCTCCTGATCGGCGAGCGTGAACTCTCGGCGGACCTCCGGCTGGAGGCCGCCGAGGATCGTCTCGATGCGTTCGTGGTGAACGTGGATGATGCGGGCGACTTCCTCGTGCTGTGACGGCGTCAGATTCAATTCGTGATCGAGCCGGCGCACGATGCGATGCTCGCCGAGCGCGCCGAAGAACGGTGCGCGTCCGCCGTGATGGTGAACGATCCATCCCCAGAATGCGACGGCGCCGACGATCATGCCGACGGCGAAGGAAACGACGACGGTGGTGACCGCGAGCGCCTTCGTGCTCGATCCGCGCGGCGGAGGCGTCACGTCCGGTGTGTCATTGACCGACACGATAAGAATCTCCGGCGTAGGAAAGCTCGATGCCGCTGTCCGCGGAGAGCGTGTCGAACGTCGCCGACTCCATCGACGTCCGTTCGAACCAGACGATGCTGAAGCAGGCCGCGAGCGCGACGGCCGTCATCGACGCCGCGATCGGCCGCAGCCATCGCGCGAGAAAAAGTGAGACGGTCGGCGGCTGCGCGGCGATGCGCTCGCGAACGCGCGCGGCGATGCGGACGGTCATGAACGCGTCGGCTTCGTAGCGCAGTCGACGCGCGTCTTCGCGCAGGCGATCGAGAAACTGTTCTTCATTCATAGAGGTCCGCCAGTTTTTCCCGTAGTTTGGCGCGAGCGAGCGAAAGATGCGAGCGCACCGTTCCCTCGCTCAGCTTCATCATCTGTGCGATCTCCGAGTGATCGAATCCTTCCACGAGTGAGAGCCGCGCCACGATCCGCTGCATTTCCGGTAGCGACTCGAGCGCGCGATCGACGCGATCCATGATCTCGCTCGTCGTCGCCTGAAGATCGGCCGAGTCGCGCCGCTCCGCCGGCTCCGCCGTCGTCAGCTCTTCGTGGCGGAAGCGATTGCGGTGCTTGAGCACGTCGAGCGAGAGGTTGGTGACGATGCGATAGATCCATGGTCCGAACCGTTCGTTGCTGCGAAAGCGTCCGATCGTTTCGTACGCTCTCACAAAAGCCTCCTGCGCAAGATCCTCGGCGTCGGCCGCGTTGCGCACGATGTTCCACGCAATCGACACGACGCGCTTCGTGTACTTCGAAACCAGGTAGTCGTATGCGCCGGAGTCGCCGCGCTTCACGCGCTCGATGGCGCGCGATTCCAGCGGATCATCGTTCGATGCTGTGGTGACTTCGGCCATCGCTGTGGGCCAGACAAGAATGTCTGGCCCACACGCTACAGGAAAGATGCCCATGCTTCAGTGGGAGTGCGCCGCCATGCGATTCATGTGCTGCTGCATGATGTCGCCGAGCTTGGTGCGCTGCTCGGGCGTGAGGACGTTGAGCGCCTTCGACATCGCAGTGAGCGCGTTCGCTTTGACCGCGTTCTCGGCGGCGTTCTGCTGATCGAGGATCGTCTGCGCGGCGGCGACGTCGTTCGGATTCTTGATCAGCGTCTGCGCGATCGACTGGAATCCGCTGTGAAGCGACTGGTGGTACTGAGCGTTCTGCTGGTGGAAGTCTTTGGCGATCGCTTTGATCTGATCGACCTGCTGGTCGCTGAGATCGAGCTCGGACTTGAGATGGCCGAGATGCCCGAGCACTCCGAAGCCGAAACCGCCGGCGCGGTGATGCATCCGGACCGCCTGCCCGTAGGCGAACGGAATGGCCGCCAGACCGATGACGGCGACGATTCCGAAGATGATGAGGTTGCGTTTGTTCATTGCGTTTTCTCCTTGTGCGTACGCTGAACGGGGTACGACGCGTGGCGGCAATTGTTGAAGCCGTATAATCGCGGCAACTCGACTTCCGATGCGATTTTCAAGGCTCCTCATCCCGATCGCACTTTTCGTCACGAGTGCGGCGGCGGCGCAGACGCTCGACTGCCCAGGCTCGGCGTCCGCCGGTCCGCGCTGCGACATGTTTCATTTCCACGTCGCGATGTACCGGCCCGACACGCGCGCGTTCGTCGAGGTGTTCGGGATCAATCAGTATCCGTCGCAGGCGGCGTGCGATCGCGCACGCGACGCGGCGATGAAGCGCAACCTCGCGGTCGTCGATTGGTTCCGACGCGTGCGCAACGACTCGCAGTACGAGCCCGATCGCTTCGGCGCGTGTCATTGCGACATGACGCTCGACAAGACGAATCCGCGCTACCTCAGCGACGCGCAGCGCGCGTCGCAGTTTCGCAACGCGCAGGATGTGCGCAACACCGTGCGCGAGAAGCTGATGGATGCCGGCGTCACGACCGACTCGGAGATCTACCACGACGTCGGTCCGCTGCCTGCGCCATCGCCGTCGCTCGTCGCCGGCCCCAAACTCGTCGCGATTCCGCAGAGCACCGCCGTCGCGCAAGTGGCAAACAACGCGACGGACCTGAAACAAACGCACAGCGTCGACACCTCGAAGCCAGTGCTCGCCTCAATCGACCTCCCGCTAATCGACGTCGTTCTCAGTGGGGCGCCGGCGCCCCCGCCGGCGCCGCAACCGGTTGCCAGCGACGGCGCCGTCGCCGACACGACGCCAACACCCACATCCTCCGCCGACGCCGCCGACAACTTCATCCCGTACGAAACCCAACGCGTTCAAAACGTGCTCAAGGCCGCGAGCACGATCACCGACGACGCGCTCAAATCGAAAATCTTCGAAGCGTGCTCCGAGCGCAGCCAGCTGCTCTCGAACCTGCGCGGCCTGATCGAAGGCTCCGGCGCGCGAAGCCGCCTCGCCGATTTCGCGCGCAGCGCGAAGAGCGAAGACGAGCGCGTCGCATTCGCGGCGAAGCTCTTTGGCGACGACATCAAGCCGCATTGGGCGCCGCATGATGCGAAGGAAATGATCATCGAGCCGAATCCCGACATCGATGCCGATCCCGAGCACGTGCTCCACGACAACAGCGGCAAGTACGATCTGCAACAGCGCAAGCGCGCGCTCTACATGCTCCTCGCGCGCACGCAGCCGACCGAGCAACAACAACTCTGGCTCACGACCGTCGTCGACACATTCCTACGATGATTACGCTGATTCTTCTCGCTGCACTCGCGCAAGAACCGCCGCCACCGTCCAGTGGAGGACAGGCGCCCCCGCCTGTCCAGAATCAAGCGAATCAAGCGCACGACGAGGAATTCTCCAAAGCCGTCTTCTTCGGCAAGAAGTTCGCGGACATGAAGGACTACGCGTCCGCCTACGATCAATTCACGAAAGCGGACGCGCTGCAGCCCGACAATCCGCAAGTCCTCTACGACATGGCCGCGATCCTCGCGAAGGCCGGCCGGTACAGCGAAGCGCAGACGAAAGTCGATCGCTACATGCAGCTCTTCCCGAACGGCGCGGAGCGGCCTACCGTTGCGAAGCTGCAGCTCGAGCTCGAGTTTCAGCGCGAGCTGCAGAAGAAACGTCAGGGCGACGAGAACTACATCGAGACATTCAATCGCGGGAAGTTCCTCTACACGAAAGGCGACTACGACGGCGCGCTGAAGCTCTTTCAGGACGCCGAGCAGCAACATCCGAACGACGCGGCCGCGGTCTTCAACGAAGCCGTCATCTTCGAGAAGATGGGCGATCTCGCGAAAGCGTCCGAACGCTTTCATCGCTACGGCGAGCTGGAAACCGACGCCGACGCGAAGCAGGCCATCGATCAGCGGCTTCTCGTCATCGAGTCGGAGCTCGATGACATGAAGACGAAGATCCTCTGTCCGTTCTGCGGACTGAAACTTCCGAACGGATCGACATGGTGTCCGCGCTGCTGGCACGGTCCGTATCTGACGTCGTCATCGGTGTGGAGCTCGCGTCCGTGCGTCGAAGGCGCGACCGCGACGCGCGCGACGTATTACGCCGACGGCCGCTTCGCGAAAAACGACACGCTGCCGTGCATCTACAGCCTGCCGATGCGAGACGCGTTGCGCTACTCGCCCGCGCGCCAACGCGCGATTCAGGAAGCGCGCAAGTCCGAGGGCTGGACTTACAACGGCGACATCATCCAAGCACTCGGCGAGCGCGTGAGGTACATCCAGAGTGCGCAGTATCTCGAACGCATCATCGCGCCGCAGACGGGCGAGTTCCTCAACTACGCCGCGCATCAGGCGAACGACGGCACGTGGCTCCTCGATCGCGAAGACCTGATCATGGACGGGCAGAAGTACACCGCGCGCTACACGTTCGACGTGAGCAATCGCGTCGCGCAGGAGCACGTCGAGTATCAGAACAGCGCCGCGTGTGATCACTTGATCACGATGACGGCCGACTATTCGTACGGCAGCGACGCGCTGCAATCCGTGAAGATTCACGGCGGCTACGATGGATACGCGGCCGAGGGAAGTCCGCGACTCGATTGGGACGCGAGCATCATGTATGCGTACGACGCGAACGGACGATTGACGAAAGAAGATCTCGCGGTCGCGTCGATGACGAAGGTCTACGCGAAGAAGCCGAACGGCGAATGGCGCGATGAGCTGAACAAGCTGTACGTCGGATGGCACGCCGGACGTCCGATCGAGAACATCCTGCGTTCCGGCGATCTGTGCGGCACCAACGGCACGCTCCGCCTCGGCAATCCGATCGACCTGCGGCCGTTCTACGTGATGTCGCCGAACACGTCGATGCAGTTGCCGCCCGACGTGACGAAGGCCTCGGTGAGCTTCACGTACCCCGACGCGTACCGGCCCCGCTGAACGGGACGCAATACGGGTCGTCGTCCGCGCACTCCGCGAACTCGAACTGCACCGTCGCGTGCACGATGCGGTAGTCGTGATGAAGCATCTCGGTCACTTGATCGAGCAGCGCGGACGTGGTGCGCACCGGAACGTCGCCGACCATCAGATGACACGACAGCGCGGGACTCGATGGTCCGAGCGCCCAGATGTGCAGGTGATGGACGCCGTACACGCCTTCGATCGCGCCGAGGGATTGTGTGACTTCGGCCGGATCGATGCCCGACGGCGTTCCTTCAAGCAGCAGATTGATCGTCTCGCGAAGGATTCCCCAGCTGCTCCAGAGAATCAGTGCGGCGATCAACAGTGAGACGGCCGGATCCCACTGCGGCGACTTCGTGACGCGAATGAGAATCGCGGCGACGATGATGCCGGCGGACGACACGGCGTCGCCGAGCATGTGCAGCACCGCGCTGCGGATGTTGACGTCGTGGCGGCCTTCGTCGTGCAGCGCGAACGTGATCGTCGCGTTGAGTACGAGCGCGACCGCTGCCGTGATCATCATCGTCAGCGTGTTGACCGGTTGCGGATGGCGAAAGCGATTGATCGCTTCGACGGCGATGAACGCGGTGAACGCGACGAGCGAGCCGGCGTTGATGAACGCGGCGAGAATCCCGGCGCGCTGGTAGCCGAACGATTTCGACTCCGTCGCCGGACGGCGCTCCAGGCGCACGGCGAAGAGTGCGATTAAGAGCGCGAGCGTGTCGGTGAAGTTGTGAAGCGCGTCGCCGACGAGCGACAGCGATCCCGACATCGTTCCGGCGATCAGCTCCGCGACGACGAATGCGAGCGTCGCGATCGAAGCGATCGTCAGTTTTCGCGAGACCGAATGGTCGTGGTGCATGGCGTCAGCGCGTGGAGCGCGTGACCTTGTTCGCCTTCTCGACGACGGCAGCGGCCATCGACGCGCGCTTGTCTTTCAAACGCGTGGCCAGTGCCGCATCGCCGGTGGCGATCATCTGCGCCGCGAGAATGCCCGCGTTGCGCGCGCCGCCGATCGCGACCGTCGCCACCGGAATGCCCGGCGGCATCTGCACGATGGCGTGAAGCGCGTCGGTTCCCTGCATCGCGCCGGACGCGAGCGGAACGCCGATCACCGGACGCGTCGTGAATGCCGCGATGACGCCAGGAAGATGCGCTGCCATTCCGGCGCCCGCGATGAAGACCGCGCAGCCGTCGTTCTCCGCATCGTTGACGAGTTGTTTCGTGCGATCAGGCGTTCGATGCGCGGACGCGACGGTGATCGTGTACGGAATGCCGAGCTCGTCTAGCGCGGCCGCCGCTTCCGACATGACCGGCATGTCGGAGTCGCTGCCCATGAGAATGAGGACCCAAGCTGCCATGACGAGAGTTTATCGTGCTCGGCGGGGCGGTGGCCCCTCGCCGCCGCGATGGCGAGCCGGGCCGTAACCAGGTGCGACCAGGAGCGTCATAGATATCGATGGTCCGAGCCCTCACCATGATTCTGGTGTTGAGTTGCGCGACGCAGGTTGTCGCGCAGACGAACGGCGAAGCGCCATCCCAGCTCCTGCTTTTCGGCGGGCTTTCGGAAAACGCCAACAATCTACCGTACCGCAGCACGCTGCTGATCACGGATCGGAAAGTCTCGCCGTTCTTCAGTCTCGGCAGCGGGCGCGGCTTCGAGTTTTCGGTCACCCGGCTGAAGACCCGACACCTCGCCTACACGGCGGACGTCTCCGGCTACCTCGAGCGCTTCACCGGTGACGCAACCTACTGCCAGCCCAATGGCTGCGGCGTAGGACTGCGCTTCGAAGACAAGGCACAGGCTTTTTATCTCGTCGCCGGCCCTGAGCTTCGCGGATCGGAGCGGTGGCGTATGACCCCGTTCGTCCATGGACTTGGTGGAGCGGTGTTCAGCCGTTCGAAGTTCACGATGGCGGGGTCGAATGTGCAGTACTTCAACCCATACAGCGGCACAGGTCTGCTTTTCCTTTCGACATCACCATTTCCAAAGACCTCAACGCTCCACTACGCCGACTCGCAAAGCGACGTTGGCCTGACTCTGTCCCTCGGCGCCGGACTGGACGTGCGAATGAGCGAGGCGCTCAGCGGCCGCATCCTCATCGACTACGACCCCACATTTCTCACGCGGCCCGACATACGGAACGAGGCGGTCCTGGAACCGACCGGATCCACACACATCCAGACTCACATTCGCCTCTCGTTCGGCATCGTGTGGCACCTTCGCTGACGACCCGCCGCCCCACTGAGCGACGAAAGCAATCAGGCGCCGAGCGTTTTTCGCTGCTCTAACGCGCGCCAGCCAATGTCGCTGCGATAACGCGCGCCGGCGAAGCGCACCTTCGGCACCGCTTCGTACACTTTCAACAGCGCGTCCGACAACGTTGCCGAGCGCGCGCAAACGCTGATGACGCGGCCGGCGACGTTCACCATCTTGCCGCCCCGCTTGATCGTACCGGCGTGGAAGAGCGTGACCTGATCGTCGTCGATCGGGTCGATCTCCACTTCCTGCCCTTTCGGAAAGTCGTCGGGATATCCGTCGACGGCGATGACGACGCACGCCGCCGCCTCTTTCTTCCAGTTCAACTTCGTGTCGCCGAGGTTGCCGCGCGCGACTTTGAGACAGATGTCGGCGAGATCGTCTTCGAGCCGCAGCATCTGGACCTGCGTCTCCGGATCGCCGAAGCGGCAGTTGTACTCGAGCACTTTCGGTCCGTTCGGCGTGAGCATGAGACCCGCGTAGAGCACGCCGGTGTACGTGCGCCCTTCCGCGGCCATGCCTTGAATCGTCGGGATGATGATCGACTTCATGATCTCCGCGGCCGTTTCGCCGCTGAGCACCAGCGCGGGCGAGTGCGCGCCCATGCCGCCGGTGTTCGGTCCCGTCTCGCCGTCGTTCGCCTTCTTGTAGTCCTTCGCCGGCGCGAGCGGCACGCACTTCTTGCCGTCGCTGATCGCGAGGAAGCTCACTTCTTCGCCTTGCAGGAACTCCTCGATGAGGATGCGGCTCGCGGCGTTGCCGAACTTCTTCTCTTCGAAGACGAGATTGAGGTACTCGTCCGCTTCCTTCTGGGAGTTGACGATCACGACGCCTTTGCCGGCGGCGAGTCCGTCGACTTTGATGACCGCGGGATACTTCGTCTTCTTCAGCGCCGCTTTCGCCTCATCCAGCGACGAGCAAGGCGTCGCCTCGGCCGTCGGGATGTTGTACTTGCGCATGAACTCTTTGGAGAAGACTTTCGAGCCTTCCAGCTCGGCGGCGAGGCGCGTCGGGCCGAAAATCGTGAGTCCGCGCTTCTGGAACTCGTCGACGATGCCGAGGGTGAGAGGGAGCTCGGGACCGACGATGGTGAGGTCGATTTTGAGTTTTTCGGCGAAATCGGCCAGCTCGATGATGTCGGCGACGCCGATCCCGACGCAGTCGGCAACCGTAGCAATCCCCGCGTTTCCCGGGGCAGCGTAGATTTCTTTGACGAGCGGGGACTGTTTGAGCTTCCAGCAGAGGGCGTGCTCGCGACCACCCTGCCCGACGACGAGGACGCGCATGTGGGTGAAGATTGTACAGGATGGGCCGGACAAGAATGTCCGGGTCACACCTAGACGTTCTCGGGTCCGCCACCGTAAAACCTAGTTACGATGGCAGCGGAACTGCGTTTGATGATCCCCACTCAGAGCCCGGAGCCCGACGATCGCGAGCTCGTTCAGACGATTCGCGGCGGCGACGCCGACGCGTTCGAGCAGCTCGTCCGCCGGAAGACGTCGAAGGTCTACGCGCTCTGCTACCGGATCATCGGCAACGCCGAGGATGCCAAAGACATCTCGCAGCTGGTGTTCATCAAGCTGTGGGAGAACCTCGAGAAGTACGATCCGCAGTACGCCTTCGACACCTGGCTGTACCGAATGGTCACGAACGTCGCCATCGACTTCATGCGCAACAAGCAATCGCGCGAGAACGCGGTGAACTCGAATCTGCGTCTGGTGAAGACATCGTTCGAGGCCGAGCAGGGCGTCGTCGTGCAGCACAAGGAAATCGAGAATGTCTTCAACGAGATCGCGGCGTGTCTGTCGCCGAAGCAGAAGACGATCTTCGTCATGAATCAGATGGACGACCTGCCGTCATCCGAGATCGCCAAGATCCTCGGCTGCCGCGAGTCGACCGTCCGCAATCACCTGTTCAACGCGCGGAAGATGATGCAACAGCAATTACAGAAGCGATATCCCGAATACGCGCAGCTGTGGAGGAGCGAATGAACTGCATCGAATTCCGTTCATCTTTCGCCCCTGCGACTGAAGACGCCACGATCCTCGAGCACGTCCGCTCGTGCGATCCGTGCCTCGACTACGCCGCGCACATCGACGCCGACATCATGTTCCGCGCGATCGGCGGAGCGGAGATGATCCCCCCGGGCGGCATCGACGCATTCGTCGGCGACGTCATGGCCGCGGTTCACGTCCGCAAGACCGAAGACGAGCTCGCGCCGCACCGCGTGACGATGAACTGGACGCGGAGACTCGCCGTAGCCGCCACGTTCATCGCCGGCATCACGGGCGGATCGCTGGTTTACCAACATGAGCAGATGGTCGCTCCGGCGCCAGCTCCTCTCATGCCTCATGCCTCATCACTCATGACTCGAAACTTAGTGACGAAACCCGTGGTCGCTACGTATTCATCAAAGAATGCAACGATCGTCGAAGTGCCGGCAGAGAGCGGGAATGACCCGCAGGTCGTCATGATCGTCGACGAGAATCTACCGGCGGATTTATGAAACGTGTATTGCTGATTCTTCTCACTTTCCTCTTCGTGACTGGCGTGGCGTTCGCCGAACCGGCGGACGGCGCGAAGGCGGCGCTCTCCGTGCGCACGTTCCAGTTCAAATACAAGACTGCCGATCGCGCCGCGGGCATCATCAAGTCGCTGCTCAGCGTGGACGGCTCGATGTCGATCTCGCCGACGGCGAACTCGCTCGTCGTCACCGATCACGCGAACAACATCAAAGCGGTTTCCGCGGCGATCAGTGAGTACGACGCGGCGCCGCGTGGCGTGAAGCTCTCCGTGCGTCTCATCGCCGCGTCGCATGCCGACGTGACGCCGAAGACGGTCGAAGAGCTGAAGGACATCTCGAAGTCGTTCTTCATGATGGGCTACAACTCGCTCGAATCCCTCGGCTCGGCGAACGTCGAGTCGCACGAAGGTGAGAACGGCACGATCAATCTCGCCGACGGCTATCGCGCCGACTTCAAGTTCGGCGAATACGATCCCGCCAGCGACTCGGTCGAGCTCACCGACTTCCGGATCTCGAGGCTGCAGAACGAGCAGCTTTCCGAGATCTACAAAACGACCCTCAATCTCAAGATCGGCCAGACGGTCGTTCTTGGGGTGAAGCGCCCCAAAGGGCAGCGTGCCCTCTCGGTCGCCTTTGTTGCCCGGCGCTGAGCGTCTCAGCGCGCGGTTTCTCCTCCTACACAGCGACGGCGCGGCTTACCTCGGCCGCGCCGCTCGTTTTTTCCGGGCATCCAGATAGTCCTTCACCTCGTCTAGCGGACGGGCGTTGAAGATCTGCTTCGCGCTGAGTCCCGCTTTCCGCGCCACCCACACGCCGCTGACCATGTGCGCCATCTCGCGCGTCGCGTGCGCGTCGGGGTGAATGCTGAAGACGACGCCGCGATCGATGGCGCGGCGGATGTGCCGCCAATCGAGATCGAGGCGGTGCGGATTGCCGTTGATCTCGATCATGACGCCGCGCTCGGCGCAGCGATCGAAGACGCGATCGAACTCGAACGTGTAGCCGTCGCGCTCGAGTAGTTTTCGTCCGGTGGCGTGGCCAAGGAAGGTGGCGAAGGGATCGTCGACGGCGCGAAGAATGCGCGCGGTCATCTCGCTCTTGTCCATTTGGAAGCGTGAGTGGATCGAGGCGATGACGAAGTCGAGCTTCGCGAGGATCTTCGGACCGTAGTCGATCGCGCCGTCGTTCAGGATGTCGGCCTCGGTGCCGCGGAAGACGTGCATTGGCGCGACGTCCTTTCGCGCTTTGTCGATGTCCGCGTGCTGGCGTTTCAACTCCTCTTCGCTGAGTCCGCGCGCGTAGAACGCAGCCGGTGAGTGATCGGAGATGCCTGCGTATTCGTAGCCGAGGTCGCGCGTTGACTCGAGCATCTGCAGCACGGAGTGACGGCCGTCGCTGTAGGTCGTGTGAATGTGAAACGTGCCGCGTAGGTCCGTGGGCTCGATGAGCTTCACGCGTTTCTTCTGCTTCAGCACATCGGCGTTTTCGCGCAGTTCGGGATCGATGTACGGGATTCTTGTTTTTTCGAAGAGTTCTTGTTCGGTTCTCGCCGGCGGGGGCGCCGGCGCCCCACTGAGAAACGTTTGGCTGCCCGTCGTGACGAAGACGCAGGTGCCGAAGTGTTGCGGCTTCACGATGTGGAGCAGCACGTCGACGTCTTCGCGCCCGTGGCCGCGCAGCGTGTTCTCGTCGACGTCTTCGATCTGATCGAGAATCTTTTTCTTCTTGATGGCAGCAATCGCTTTGGCGGGGTCGCGCGTCGAGATCGCGATGTTCACGTTCTGAATGATCTCCAGCCTTCGCCGCACGCTTCCCGTCACCTCGGCGTCTTCGATGACGTCGATCGCCGCGAGCTGTTCGCGCACCAGCTCTCCGACGGCAATGCCGAGGGGAAGGAGATGCTTCGACGTGCGCGTGCGCGCGACGCCGATGCCGTCGAGGATGTTCTGCTGCGTCTTCGCGCCGAAGCCTTTCAGCTTCGCGATGCGACCTTCGCGCGCGGCCTGTTCGAGCGACTCGATGTCGGTGACGCCGAGCTCCGCGTGCAGGATTCCGATCTTGCGAAGTCCGAGCGCGGGAACGCGCAGCAGATCGAAGATGCCTTGCGGATATTGCTTGCGCAGATCGTCGAGATAGCGCGAGCTGCCCGTCGTCACGATCTCGCTGATGATCGGTCCGATTGCTTTACCGATTCCGGGAACCGAGGCGAGCTCGCCGCGTTGCACGAGGTCCGCGAGATCTTGTTCGAGCGTCTCGATTTTGCGCGCTGCTTTCTCGAACGCTCGCGCACGAAACGGATTCGGATCGCTCAGTTCGATGTATTGCGCGATCTCGTCGAGGGTTCTGGCGACCGTCCACTTATCCATCGGTACAATGATGCCGGATGCAAGCTCGTGACCGGTTGATCGTCGCGCTCGACACCTCGTCGCGCGACGACATCCTTTCACTGGTCGATGAGCTTCACGGCGTCGCAGGCACGTTCAAAGTCGGTCTGCAGGCGTTCCTCCACAACGGTCCGTCGATCGTGCGCGAGCTTCGCGGGCGCGGCGAGCGCGTCTTCCTCGACGTGAAGATTCACGACATTCCCAATACCGCGAAGCACGCCGTCGCCGCCGCTTCGTCGCTCGGCGCGCAGTTCGTCACGGTGCATGCGGCCGGCGGCGGCGAGATGCTTCGCGCCTGCGCTGATTCCGCCGGCGCCACGCTCATCCTCGGCGTCACGATTCTCACGAGCATCGATGAGACGGAGTTGCTGCGTATCGGCTTCGGCGGCACGCCGCTGTCGAATGCCGTCCGACTTGCGACGCTCGTGCAGCAGAGCGGATTGCGCGGCGTCGTCGCGTCGCCTCACGAGATCGCCGCGATCCGCGAAGCGTGCGGCAGCGGCGTCGTGATCGTGACGCCGGGCATTCGCGACGCCGGCAGCGATGCAGGCGATCAGCGGAGAACGATGTCAGCGAGGGAAGCGGTGGATGCGGGCGCCGACTACGTTGTCGTCGGGCGCCCGATCACCGGTGCGAAGAATCGTCGCGATGCTGCGATGAGCATCGTCGACTCGATGAATCAGAAGTGAATCGCCGCCGATCTCCGTCGCGCCGTGCAGTTGTTCGGCGGACCCTGGAAGAAGAGCGGGATGCTCGCGAACTGACGTCGATTGCCGAGGATGTCGGTGCCGACTGCGCGAAGGAGATGCACGCCGCGCGGCGTCGCATCGAGATTCACGCCCAGCGACCACGGAAGCACGGGATTGCGCGACGGCACGTCGTTGCGCGGCAGGTTCGCCGGCTGTGTCGCTCCGAGCGCGCCGGCGTCGAGGAACAACTCGACGTTGGCGATCTTCTGATCGCTCGTCACCCAGCCGTGCAGCGATGAACCGCCGCACACGAGCTCGGACGGATTGGCGATCTCGATGCGTCCGGTCATCAGACCGCACGCGCCCCACGTCTGAATGCCGCTGACTTCGCCGACGGTGTAGACGAGCGAGCCGACTGCGAGCGGATTGTGCTTCACCTCATCGGGACGAATCGGCGACACCGTCTCGTACACGCGCGGATTCGCGCCTTCGAACTGCGGCACGCCGAAGTCGTAGACGTCGAACGCGATCGTGCGCGCCTGCTGCAATGTCTGCGGATCGCGCTCGTCGACCATCATGATCAGACGGCTGCCCGCTTCGTCGAAGGTTCCCTGGCGATTGAACACGACGGGATTCGCGCGATCGATCTGCAGCGACGGATCCATCGTCTCCTGAAGGAACGGCGTGAAGATGCCCTGGTTGTTGAAGAGATTCACGAGCACGCTGCCGTCGTTGCCGATGCCGACGAGGTTCGTGCCGTTGCTGACGACGAACTTGCCGCCCTGATTCGAAGTGCCGACGAGGAACGGAGAGAAAACATTGTTGACGTTGAACGATCCGGTACCGGTCTCGCCGACGACAATCAGGAATCCGAAGTTGAAGGCGAGATCGTTCACGCCGCCGATGAAGCCGTTGTTGCTGAACGGCGCGAAGGTGAGCGTCGAGACGCGCTGCGGCGCGGAGAGATTGGCGATGTTGATGATGTCGACGTTCGTCGTGCAGCTCGCCGGGTTGTACGGATAGCACGGCAGGTCGGTGCCCGGGAACACGCCGGCGAGGACGTTGCCGTTCACAGCGAGACGGCGATAGTGCAGTCCAGGCGTCCGCGATACGAGCTGCGGCGGAAGTCCGCCCGCGCGCACGTTGCGAAGGTCGAAGATCTCCAGACCGGCGTCCGCGCTGACGTACAGAATGCCGTTCGCGAACGCGACGCCGCCGTTGACCTCGCGTGAGCCCATCTGATTGACGAAGTCTTCGCGCGCGACCTGCATGTCGCCGAGGTCGGTGACATTAAAGGTGCTCACCGTCTGACCGCGGAGGACGAAGACCTGCGATCCGGAGCGGAACGCGCCGCTCGGCGACAGCGTGAACGTCGACGCAGGCAGGTTCGCTCCGACCAGCGTCAGCGGACAGTCAGCATGGAACTGATCCGACGCGAAAATTGGCGTCGTGAGGAGTACGAGGATGACTGCGAAGAGGGCAAACCGGGGAAAGACGCGCATACAAGCCTCCCAAAACCACACCCGTTGACCGCTCGGCGGCTCCGCCACTGACGGCGCCGTCGCGCTTGCACAATCCGATTCGTCTTGGCGCTAACTATCGGACAAGTCGCTTCTTTTTGCAACTTTGGACGAATTGGGGTTGCGGTTATCATGCAAGCGCCGGTACCTGGACGGTCGAGCGTGAAACATAGCCGGTCGCTGCGGGTGTTGGGATGAAGGAATCATGCTCGACGGTCATGTCCTCGTCCTCAATCGCGTCTTTCAGGCCGTACAGATCACTTCTGTCCGCCGTGCGCTGACGCTTCTCTACAAGGGACAGGTTCGCGCCGTCGACGCCGACTACCGGACCTACGACTTCGAAAACTGGTCGGACATCCCCGTGCAGCCGGACGATCACTACGTGCGCACGCCGTCGCGCAACATCCTCATTCCGCACGTCGTGCAGCTTCTCTCGTTCGATCGCCTGCCGCGCCAGGAAGTGAAGTTCTCGCGCGGCAACATCTATCTGCGCGACCAGAACCGCTGCCAGTACTGCGGGAAGAAGTTCCCGTCCTCCGAGCTCTCGCTCGATCACGTCGTGCCGATCTCGCGCGGCGGAAAGTCGAATTGGGAAAACGTCGTCTGCGCGTGCCTGCCGTGCAACGTGCGCAAAGGCAACAAGGTGCTGCACGAATCCGACATGCGCCTGATCCGCCAGCCGCACCGCCCGAAATGGCATCCGCTGCATCGATTGCAAGGACGGACGTATCCCGAGATCTGGAAGAATTTCCTTGACGAGGCTTACTGGAACGTCGAACTGAAATCCTAGGCATGGGGCATGAGGCATGGGGCATGAGGGGAAAGCAAACCTCTCATGCCTCGTACCTCATGCCTCATGCCGGTTCTACATCTTCGCAACATCCTCAATCTCCTCGCCTTCATTCACGAATCGATTGATGACGACTCCGTACTGCTTCTCGTAGAGCGAGCGGTACTTGCCGGCTAGGGCCATCAGCTCGGCGTGCGTGCCGCGCTCGGTGATGCGGCCCTCTTCGAGCACGAGGATTTGATCGGCTTTGCGAATCGTCGAGAGGCGATGCGCGATGACGAACGTCGTTCGTCCTTTCATCAGCGCGTTGAGGCCGTCCTGGATCATCGCCTCGCTCTCGCTGTCGAGCGATGACGTCGCTTCGTCGAGGATCAGGATTCGCGGATCGGCGACGATTGCGCGCGCGATCGCGACGCGCTGCTTTTGTCCGCCCGACAACCGCACGCCGCGCTCGCCGACGATCGTCTCGTACTTCTCCTTGAACCCTTCCGTGAACTCGTCGACGTGCGCGATCTTCGCGGCGCGCATCACTTCCTCGCGCGACGCGCGCGGGTTGCCGAGCGAGATGTTCGAATAGATCGTGTCGGCGAAGAGGAACGAGTCCTGCGGCACGATGCCGAGGTTGCTGCGGTAGTCGCCGAGGCGGAGCTCATCGAGATTGCGGCCGTCGATGTAGATCGCGCCGTTCGTCGGCCGGTGAAATGCCGCGACGAGCGAGACGAGCGTGCTCTTCCCCGAACCGGACGGGCCGACGAGCGCGATCGACTGACCGGCGCGCGCGAGGATGTTGACGTCGTGCAGCACGCGCGTTCCCGGCGTGTACTCGAACGACACTTCGCGGAACTCGACGTCGCCGCGGAAATCATCGACTTCCTTCTTCTGCGGATCGTCGGCGTCTTCGCGCGCTTCGTTCAGGATCTCGCGCATTCGCTCCAGTCCCGCGAACGCTTCGGAGAGTTGCGTGCCGATCGCGACGATCTGCACGATCGGGATTACCACGATGCCGAGGTAGATCATGAACGTCATCAGGCTGCCGAGCGTCATGTGGTGCGCGAGCACTTCGCGTCCGCCCACGATCAACACCGCGATGCCGACGATACCGGTGAGCAGCGTCGTCGCCGCGCCGACGCCGGAGATCGTTCGCATCGTCGCCATCACGTTGCGGAACAGCTCGTGCGCGTTGCCGGCGAACACGCGCGTCTCGCGCTGTTCGGCGCGATACGCCTTCACGACGCGGATGCCGGAGAAGTTTTCGTTGAGGCGTCCGATGATCTGCGCGTTCAACTCTGCGCGCTTTCGGAAAATCGGGCGGATCGTGTTGAACGCGAAGTAGAGGATCACCGCGAAGACGAGGATCATCCCGAGGATGATCGATGCGAGCCGCGCGCTGAAGCGGAAGAGAATCGTGATCGCGATCGCCGACGTGATCACGCCGCCGAAGAGCTGCACGAGTCCCGTGCCGACGAGATTGCGAATCCCTTCCGCGTCGTTCATCACGCGCGAGACGAGCACGCCGGTCTTGGTCGTGTCGAAGTAGCCGACCGGCAGACGCTGCACGTGCTGCTGCAACTTGATGCGCAGGTCGGTGATCGAGCGCTGCGCGGCAATGCCGAGGATCTGCGCGAGCGCGTAGTCGGTGGTCGAGCTGATGATCGCGGCGATGCCGCCGACGGTCACGAGCGTCCAGAGCAGCTGCGTCTTGCCTTGCGCGATGACGTCGTCGATCAGGTACTTCGTGGTGTACGGCAACACGAGTCCGGAGATGCGATTGATGAACATCAGCGGCAGCCCGAGGAGCAGCCGTTTGCGCGCGCGCCAGATCAGATTTGCGGCATCGCGGAGGAGGAGTTTGATGCGGGCTCGTTTGTCGGGGCCGTTGGGTCGATCTTCCATCTAAGTCATTGTATCGACAGCAGCCTCGGCACCACGCACAGAACTTGCTATCTGTCCCGGCGGAGTGTGTGGAAATGACTTTGGTGAATTCTCTTTGTGCAGAGATCAGTATTTTCGACGGCGTCGGCGAATGCACGGGTGTGATGGTCGAGCGGAGCGCGATTCGCGGCAAGAAGAGTCTTTGCAAGAGCATGCGTGATCTCGCCATCAAGTCCCGAGTCCTCGGGGATGGCTACTACTACCTGCCGGTCGACCTGTGGCCGAAATCAAAAGAACCCGTCGTCGTTCACAAACACGAGTGGACGGTCATCAGCTCGATCCCGCGCACGTCGCGCGCGGCAAAGCCGAAGAAAACGCGCGCACGCGCGTCGTAATCGCGGCGTAGTCGAAGTCGGTACGACGCTTGCCTAAAGGCGACGTGTTGCTAGGAGTCATTCAATGAAGAGAGCTTTGCTTGCATTGCTGGTCGCACTTCCTTTATTCGCGCAAAACGAGGAAGGTCCCGGCACCGCGAAGGGCGCATCGGTCGACACGACCGGCAAGGGTTACACCGCCGCATTCGTGATCGAGCCGTCGACGAAGCGCGTGCTGTTCGCCGAGAACGAGCACATCCCGCTTCCGACGGCGTCGATGGCGAAGATGATGACCGCGCTCATCACGATGGAAGAGATTCGCGACGGCCGACTGAAGCTCGACTCGCCGGTGACGATCTCCGCGCGAGCAAGCAAGATGGGCGGCTCGCAAATTTACGCGATGCAGGGACAGACGTTCACTGTGCAGACGCTGCTCGCAGCGCTGATGATTCAGTCCGCGAACGACGCCGCGGAAGCGCTCGCGGAAAAGATCGCCGGATCGGCCGAGAACTTCGCCGACATCATGAATCAGCGCGCCAAAGCTCTCGGGCTGAAAGAGACGACGTTCTACGATCCGCACGGACTTCCGAACTCCGCGAATCCCGAGCAGATCAACAAGCAGTCGGCGCACGACCTCGCGATGACCGCGATCGAGTTGATGAAGTACCCGCTCATGCGGCAGCTCGCCGCGACGCCGCACATGGACTTCGCCAACGGCACGTTCACCGCGGGACTGACGAATCCGAATCACCTCATCCAACCCGGAAAACAGGACTATTACGACGCCGCCACCGGCATCAAGACCGGCTACTCCGGTCCCGCCGGATATTGCGTGACGGCGTCGGCGAAGCGCGGCGATCTCGAGCTGATCGCGGTGGTGATGGGCGCGCGCGCGGGTCACGGTCCGCTCAGCTCTTTCGGCGTCGCGTCGAAACTCTTCAGCAGCGCGTTCGCGCAGTACACGACCGCCGTTGTGCTGCGAAAAGGTGCGACGGTCGGACAAGCGAACGTCACTGACGGCGCCGCGAAAGCAGTTCCGGCGGTTGCAGGCGCGGACGTGAAAGCGCTCGTGAAGCGCGGCGAAGAAGCAGGCGTGAAAGTGTCCTTCGCCGGCGGCCAGGTCACCGCGCCGGTGAACGCGGGACAGAACGTCGGAACGATCACGGTCGCGCAGGCAGGACAAGTGATCGCGAAAGTGCCGGCCGTCGCGGGTGCTGCGGTCGAGAAGCAGCCGTGGTGGAAGAAGTTCTGGCCGTTCTAGGCGCGCGCGCTTTGTCATTCCGAGCCGCGAAGACGGCGAGGAATCCCCATCGCAAGAGCGAATGACCCTCGCACATGCGGAGGGGATCCCTCGCCGTCTTCGCGGCTCGGGATGACACGCCTCACACGACTCGCGACGCCAACATCTTCAAAGCATCAACGTACGCAACGTGCTCCTGTTCGAGGATGCGGGCGGCCAGCGTTTCTCCCGTGTCGCCCTCGCGCACTTCGACCGCGCGCTGCACGAGGATCGGACCATCATCGAGTTTCTCGGTGACGAAGTGCACCGTGCAGCCTGAGATCTTCGCGCCGTAAGCGACCGCTTGCGACTGCGCGTCGACGCCGGGAAACGCCGGAAGCAGCGACGGATGAATGTTGAGGATGCGATTCGGATATCGCGCGACGAACTCCGCGCTGAGCAATCGCATGTAACCGGCGAGCACGATGTAGTCCGGCTTCGCGGTCTCGAGGATGCGCAGCACTTCTTCTTCGTGCGCCGCGCGCGACGCGAACTGGCGATGATCGATGACGTGCGCGTGATGCTTGCGCTCGCGAGCCAGCTCGATGCCGCACGCGTCGGGACGATTGGAGATGACGCAGACGATCTCGGCGTCGAGCCCACCGCGGCGAATCGCGTCATCGATCGCGCCGAAGTTCGAGCCGCGCCCGGAGAGCAGGACAGCGATGCGGATCATTCGATCCAACTGGCGAAGCCGGCCGGCGGCGCGTCGTACACCACGCGTCCGCTGCCCTTCACCACGTTGCCGATGAAGTAGAACTTCTCGCCGATGCGCGTGAAGTGCTTCGCAATCGCGTCGACTTGATCGGGCGCGACGATCAACACCATTCCGATGCCCATGTTGAACACGCGCAGCATCTCTTCGGGATTGACGCCGCCCTTCTCGTGAATCGCGTGGAAGATCGGCAGCACCGGCCACGATCCGAGCTTGATGCGCGCGTCGAGCGACGACGGCAGCACACGGGGAACGTTGTCGGTCAATCCGCCGCCGGTGATATGCGCGAGCGCGTGAAGCTGGCGTTCTTCGACGAGCGGCAAGAGCGGTTTGAAATACGAGATGTGCGGCGCGAGCAGCGCCTCGCCGATTTTTCCGACGCCGGGAAGGATCACCTGAAAGTCTTCGCCGAGGACTTTGCGGGCGAGCGAGTAGCCGTTGGTGTGGAGGCCGACGGAGGGAAGGCCGATCAACACGTCACCTTCGCGAACGGTTTTGCCGTCGATCACTTTCGATTCGTCGACGACGCCGACGATGAAGCCGGCGATGTCGTAATCGTCATCGCCGTAGAAGCCGGGCATCTCCGCGGTCTCGCCGCCGATGAGCGCGCAGCCGTTCTCGCTGCACGCGCGCGCCATGCCGCGCACGACGTCGGTCATCACGTTCGGCCGCAGGCGTCCGGTCGCGTAGTAGTCGAGGAAGAACAGCGGACGCGCGCCCTGCACGAGAATGTCGTTGACGCAGTGCGAGACGAGGTCGTAGCCGACGGTGTCGTGAATCTTCATGGCGCGCGCGATGCGCAGCTTCGTGCCGACGCCGTCCGTGGAGGAGACGAGCACGGGCTTCTCGATGCCGTCGAACGACGCGCGAAAGAGGCCGCCGAACGAGCCGATGTCCGAGATGACGTTCGGCGTGAACGTACCGCGCGCGATGTGCCGCACTTCGCGAAGCGCCTCGTCCTGCGCATCGATGTCGACGCCGGAATCGCGGTAGGAAGTCATGAGCCGCGAGTCTATCCTTTCTCCATGGCGCAGTTCCTCCTCGTGACCACGCTTCTCACCATTGCCGCGCTCATCGCGACCGGCGTGTTCGGCTTTCTCGCTTCGCCGGTTCACGTGGCGAAGCACATCTTCTTCGCCCTCGCCACCGTCGTCCTCGGCCTCTTCTCGCAGTCGATGACGATGTTCTTCTTCATCGGCACGGGCAAGGAGATCAAGGAGAAGTCGAATCAGGATCCGGCGGCGGTCCAGAAGACGCGCGCGTTCAAGTCGAAGGTCTTCCCCACCGCGACGTATGCGATCGCCGCGCTGATGGTCACGTTCATCATGGGCGGCGGCGTCGCCTGCGGAAAGACTCCGCGGTGGCTGCACGATGCGCTGTCCGCGGTCTCGATCATTTTGTTCGCGCGCGCGTACTACGTGCAGCTGCGCGCGATGGACGAGAACGCGAAGCTGATGGAGAAGTACCTCAGCGAGTGACGAATTGCCGCGATCGAGCCGAAGACAACGACATCCGCGACCACAGCGGCGGCGCTGAGCCACGCGAATCCGACCATCGCGCTGATGATCGTTCCGGACGTGGTCGCGGTCGTGTCGAATGCGACCGAAGCAAAGACGGCGTAAAGACCCGATGCGATCAGAGCGCCCAACGCGCCGGCGAGCGCGGATGCAACACCGATTGCACGCGTGCGTCGAAAGCTCACCAGCAGCGCAATCGCGATTGCGGCGAAGGTCGCGGCGGCGATCGTTGCGATGAGAAAGACGATTCCCGCGCCGGCGACGAGCGCAAATACGACAAGGGCGATCAGCGAGAAGATCATCATCGGTACAACACCACACCTTAGTGTAGTCACCGAATCGTTCGATTTGACGAACGATCGTCCGCCCGGAGAATCGGCTCATGCTCGACGAGCTGGTTTTCGAAGTGCAGCGCCTGTATCCGCAGATCTATCTCGCGTGTCACGTCGATCACGTGCGCGCGAAGTCGACGCAGTGGCGCTTGTCGTCGCGCGACTCATCGATCCTCTCGCATCTCGACCGCGATCGCGGAATGAGTCCGCGCGATCTGGCAGCGCATCTCGCGGTCGCGCCGTCGACGCTCTCCGCCACCATCGCGCGCCTCGTTCGCCTCGGCTACATGTCGAGCGACGCGGCGAGCGCGGATAAACGCGAGCGCGAGCTGCGGCTCACCGCGAAAGGCGCCGAGGCGATGGCGTCGACGTCGGTGCTCGACGCGGACAAAGTGCGCGGCGTTCTGAAGAAGATGAAGAAGCAGGATCGCGCGGACGCGATTCGCGGACTGCAGCTCTTCGCGCGCGCGGCGCGCGAGCTCGAGGAGGAGTCATGAAGATCGCCGTGTTAATCGTTGTCGCCGTCGTCGCCGCACTCTTCATCGTCGCGGCGCTGATTCCGAAACATCACACCGCCTCGGTCTCGCGCGTCGTTCGCGGCACGTCCGCTGATGTCTACGCGATCGTGCGCAATGCCGCGGGCGCGCCGCAGTGGCGCAAAGACGTCGAGCGCGTCGAGATCATCGACGCCACGCATTTTCGCGAGCACGCAAAGTACGGCGTCGTCACGTACGAGGTCATCGAGGACAAACCCGCCGAACGTTACGCCACGCGAATCGCCGACCAGAACCTCGGCTACGGCGGATCGTGGACCTATCGCTTCGAGCCGGAGAACGGCAACACGCGCGTGACGATCACCGAGGACGGCGAAGTCTCGAATCTATTCTTCCGATTCATGTCGCGATTCGTGTTCGGCTACAAGGGCAACATGGAGAAAGTGCTCGCGGCGCTCGCGGCGTTCACATCCGATAAAGCGCCGCGCCCCAATGAAGTCCCGAGCCCAGCGCGGTGAAGCAGACGAGCATTCCCGGTTTGATCCGGCCGTCGCTCACGCATTCATGGAAGAGAATCGGCAGCGTGCCCGCGGTCGTGTTGCCGTAGCGCTCGATGTTGTGCGGCACTTTCTCCGGCGGCAGCGATAGCTGCTTCGCGACGCCTTCGATGATGCGCAGGTTCGCCTGGTGGATCAGCAGCATGTCGATGTCATTCACTTCGACGCCGGCCGCCGCGCACACCGCGCGCACCGACTCCGGCATTCGCGACACCGCCTGCTTGAACACCTCGCGTCCTTCCATGTCGGGAATGAGGTCGCCTTCTGTGATTTGTTCCGGCGTGACCCACGGACGCCGATGCGAGCCGCCGCGCATGTAGAGCGCGCCGATGTTCGATCCGTTCGTGAACAGCTTCGACGCGATGAATCCGCGGTCGCCGTTCTCGCTTGCCTCGACGATCACCGCGCCCGCGCCGTCGCCGAAGAGCACCGTGCGATCGCGGTACTTCGTGTTGAACGCGTACTCCTCGGGCGTGATCTCGCGATCTTCGCGGCCGAGGGCGATGTCCCAGCCGCGGTGCCAGGGCATGAGCGGGGTGTGGACGTCGGCGCCGACGACGAGAAGACGTTTGTACTTGCGCGACTGAATGAACGTGTCGGCGAGATCGAGCGCGTAGAGGAATCCCGAGCACTGCTGGCGGATGTCGTAGGTCGGAATCTCCGGGAATCCCATGGCCGCCTGCAGCACCGGACCATTGCCGGGGAAGTAATAGTTCGGCGTCATCGTTGCGAAGATGACGGCGTCGATGTCGTTCGGCGTCACGCCCGCTGCTTCCATCGCGCCGCTCGCGGCGAGCATCCCGAGTTGCGCGGAGCCTTCGCCGGGATCGGCGTAGCGTCGCTCTTCGACTCCGCTGCGCGTGCGGATCCATTCGTCGGACGTGTCCATGATCTTCGCCAGCGCATCGTTCTTCACGATGTTCTTCGGAACGCCGATGCCGGTGCCGGTGATCACCGATTTCATGCTTCGTGTCTCGCCGTCAGAGTCATCAAATCCTCGCGCGTGAACGCGTACTTGCGTCCGCAGAATTGACACGTCACCTGGGAGCCGCCTTCGTTGATCATCTCGCGCAACTCCTCTTCGCCGAACAGCGCCAGCGGCGCGAGCGCGCGCTCGCGCGTGCAGGTGCACTGATAGCTCAGCGGCACGTCGAGGCTCGAGTCGATCTGTTTGTAGTCGAGGCCGTGCAGTACCTGCGCGACGACGTCTTCGATCGGCATCTTCTCGATGAGCGTCGATAGCGGCGGCGCTTCCTTGATGCGCTCTTCGATCGCGTCGATCGCGTTCGTGCCCGCGTGCGGAAATGCCTGGATGACGATTCCGCCCGCGGCGGCGACTCCGTCGCGTCGATTGAGAACGCCGAGGAGAACGGCGGACGCGATCTGCTCGGAGCGCATGAGGTAGTGCGTGAGCTCTTTCGCGACGCCGCTGCCGTTCAAGAGCACTTGCGACGTATACGGCTTCCCCGCGGGCGGCGTGCCGCGGATGACGGTGAGCATGCCGCGGCCGATGCCGCGTCCGACGTCGAGCGACGCATCGAGCGGAACGGGATTCGAAACGTAGCCGCGCGCGCCGCCGCGCACCGTTCCCTCGGCGATGACGACGCCGAGCGGGCCGTCGCCTTCGAAGCGCAGCGTGACGTATTGATTCTTCACGTGCTTGTCGAGGAGACGCGCGAGCAGCAACGAGCCGGTGAGGGCGCGGCCGAGGGCGTCGGCGGCGACGGGAGCGAGATCGAGAATCTCGCGGGCGGTTTCAACGGTGGCGGTGGTCTGTGCGGCGAGGATGCGGAAGTCGCCGCCGCAGGCCATCCCTTGAATGAGTCTGTCGGGGGATTCCATGGGCCGTGGAGACCATTTTGCACGACATTTGAAAACTGAGGAGGCCGCCGTGAAACGAATTGCCATCATCGCCACATTTGCACTGACGCTCGCCGCGTGCAAAGTCGAGAAGACCGGACAGGACACCTACAAGGTTGTCGCGCCGACAGCGGAGGCGAAAGCCGCCGCGAAGAATGCCACGGACAAGGCGAAGGAAGTGACGCACGACGCGAGCGTCGCCATCGCGAAAAAGACCGAGCCGTCGAAGACCGAGACGACGGCAACGACTGCGACGACGACGAACGGAACGACCGAGACGACGCAGACCGTTGTGGTGAAGAAAAAACACTGAGGCCGGCGGCTAGCGGCTGGCGGCCAGCAGGAGCGATGAACTGTCCCGGCCTCCTGCTGGCCGCTGGCCTATGATTGCGCGCATGAGCCGAACCTCTCGCCGCACTTTCGCGAAGAGCGTTGCTCTCGCGACCATCGCCGCTCCCATCCTCGCGCAGCAGAAAGAGGCGCCGCCACCGCCACCGTCGCAACTCGGTCACGCGATGGCCGGCGTGATCCTCGCCGAGTCGGGCGAGCACCTCACCGCCGAGCAGTTTCTCGACATCGAGAAAGACATGAACGACGCGGCCGGCGTCTACAAACGTCTGCGCGAATTCAAACTGCAGAACGGCGACGAACCGGACTTCACGTTCGCAGCGTCTTTGAAGCGGTGGTGACGATGAATCCCTACGCGACGATCGACGACCTCGGCGCGATGCTCCGCGGCAAGCAGACCACATCCGTCGAGCTGACGAAGTTCTATCTCGACCGCCTCGAGAGACTCGGACCGAAGCTCAACGCCGTCGTCACGATTACGCGCGAGCGCGCGATGGACGAAGCCAAGCGCGCCGATGCCGACATCGCCGCCGGCAATCATCGCGGCCGTCCGCTCCTCGGCATCCCGTACGGCGTGAAGGATCTCCTCGCGACGAAAGGCATTCCGACGACGTACGGCGCGGAGCCGTATCGCAATCAAGTCTTCGACTACGACGCGACGGTCGTTCAACGTCTGACGAAAGCGGGCGCGGTGCTCGTCGCGAAACTGGCGATGGTCGAGCTGGCCGGCGGCTTCGGCTACAACAACGCCGACGCATCGTTCACCGGACCGGGACGCTCGCCGTGGAATCTCGAATTCTGGTCGGGCGGATCGTCGAGCGGTCCCGGCGCCGCGGTCGGCGCGGGACTCGTGCCGTTCGCAATCGGCAGCGAGACGTCGGGATCGATTCTCACGCCGTCATCGTTTTGCGGCGTCAGCGGATTGCGTCCGACGTACGGCGCGGTGAGCCGCCACGGCGCAATGGCGCTCTGCTGGACGCTCGACAAGCTCGGTCCGATGTGCCGCACCGCCGCCGATTGCAACACCGTCCTCGGCGAGATCGCCGGCGAAGATCCGAACGACGCGACGTCGTTCAACATGAAGTGGATCGCGTCGAGCATGCACGCCGCGAACAAACGCAAGGCGCGCCTCGCGACGGTCAAGGGAACGTACGATCGCGTGCAGCCGGCGGTGCGCGACAACTTCCTCAAATCAGTGGATGCATTGAAATCACTCGGCCACACGGTGAGCGAGATCGAGAAGTTCCCCGATCTTCCGTACGGTCCCGTGATCGGCGTGATCGTCGACGCCGAAGGTGCGAGCGCGTTCGAAGACGTGATCCGCGACGGACGCGAGAAGCAGCTCCGCGCGAAGGCGGACAGGATCGGCGGCTACGAAGCGGCGGCGACGCTCGCCGTCGACTACATCCGCGCGCAGCGCATCCGTCCGAAGATTCGCAAGGCGCTCCTCGAGCTGTTCAACGATCACGACGCGATCATCGCGCCGGCACGCTCGACGGTCGCGTATCCGATCGGACCGAATTTCGACGAGGTCTACAAAGACGTCCGCAGCGGCCCTTCCCTCATCGGCTCGATGAACCTCCTCGGCGCGCCCGCCGTCGCGCTGCCGAACGGTTTCGGCGAGAACGGACTGCCGACGTCGATCCAGATCATCACCGCGCCGGCGAACGAGACGCTGCTGATGAATGTCGCGATCGGGTTGCAAGGCGCGACGGATCATCATAAGAAAACGCCGCCGCTGTTCCCATGAGCCTCGACATCGGACCGATCGGCTTCGGCGGAATGCCGCTCTCGATTCAGGGACGTCCCTCCGAAGAGCAGGGGCGCAAAGTGATTCAGGCGGTGATCGATGCCGGCATCGACTTCATCGACACCGCGGACGTCTACTGCATCGACGACAACGACATCGGCCACAACGAGCGGCTGATCGCGTCGGTCGCGAAGGACGTGAAGATCGGAACGAAGGCGGGACTGCGCCGGCCGCGCGGCGCGTGGACGCGCGACGGATCGCCGAAGCACATTCGCGAAGCTTGCGAACAGAGCCTGCGATCGCTTGGTGTCGAACAGATCTGGCTCTATCAATTGCACGCCGTCGATCCGAAGGTCGGACTCGAAGCGAGCGTCGAGACGTTTGCCGCGCTGCAGCGCGAAGGGAAGTGCAAGTTCGTCGGACTCTCCAATGTTTCGATCGATGAGATCGAGCGCGCGAAGAAGATCGTCGACGTGCAGTCGGTACAGAACCGGCTCAATCCGTACTTTCGCGAGTCGCTCGACGTCGCCGCGTACTGCGGCGAGAACGACATCACGTTCCTCGCGTACAGCCCCGTCGGCGGCGGAAGGCTGACGAAGAAGATCCCGAAGTTCGAAGTGCTTCAGGAGATCGCCGCGAAGCACGCGTGCTCGCCGCATGCGGTCGTGCTGACGTGGGTGCGATCGAAAGGGAAAACGGTCGTACCGATTCCCGCGGCGCGCACGATCGATCACGCGCTCGACAGCGCGAAGAGTGCGAATGTGACGTTGACTGCGGATGAGATCAGCGCGATCGATGGTGAGTATTTCGACGTGACGTAAGAGTCACTTCACCCACTTCTCGATCCACTCACTCGCCGCGGTGATCACTTCCAACCGCATCTTCGGCTCCGTCGGATTGTGGTGCGAGCGCGGGATGACGAGCATCCGCACCGGCACGCCGCGATCTTTGAGCGCGTGATAGAGCTCGTAGCTTTGCGTCGTCGGGACGCGCTCGTCGACTTCGCCGTGGATCAGCAGCATCGGCGTCTTCATGTTCGTGACGTACGTGAGCGGCGAGTGCGCCCGCCAGAAGTCGGGGTTCTGCCAGAACGGGCCGCCGAGGTAATCGGGGAGGAACGTCGTGATGTCGGACGTGCCGGCGAAGCTCTGGAGATCGGCGAGTCCCGCGCCGGAGACCGCGGCTTTGAAGCGATTCGTGTGACCGACGATCCAGTCGGTCATGAATCCGCCGTAGCTCCAGCCTTCGACGGCGAGCTTCTCCGGATCGGCGATGCCGCGCTTGATCACGTCGTCGACGCCGGTCATCAAGTCGTTGTAATCGCCGCCGCCCCAGTCGCGCAGGTTGGCCTGACGGAACTTGCGTCCGTATCCGGACGAGCCGCGCGGGTTCGGACGCAATACCGCAAAGCCCTTTGCCGCGTAAAGCGCAGCGGGAAACGCGGTGTACGCGCCGGTGAACGTGGCGTGATGCGCTTGCGCCGGTCCGCCGTGCACGACGAGCAGCAGCGGCACGCGCTTGCCCGCTTCGTAATTCAGCGGATAGGTGAGCGTGCCGTCGATGTCCGCGCCGTCGGTGCTCTTCCAGTGAATGATCTCCGTCTTCGGGATCGGCATCTTCAGCAGCTCGTCATTGACGTGACTGACTTGCACCGGCGCGAAGCGGTCGGTCCGCGTGATGAACGCTTCCGCCGGTTTGTCGGACGACTGCATCGACAGCGCGAAGTGCGTCGCCGCGTCGTTGAGATTCACCTCCGGCATCACCTCGTTCCCACTCGTCACCTCGGCGATGCGATCGTTCGCGACGTCGATCGTGTAGATGCGGTTGCCGAAGTCGCGGCTCTCATTGAAGAAAAGGCGGGAGCCGTCTGAGGTGAAGCCGAGGAGGTCGGGAGCGGCGTCGAAGGTCTCGGCGAGAACGCGGCGCGCCGTACCGTCGGGATGAACGATCTCGATGCGGTACGTCTGCGGCCATTGTCCCGGTGACGAGATGTACGCGATCCACTTGCCGTCCGGCGAGAAGAGCGGCGCCGTCTCCGCGTTCGGTGTCGACGCGACCGCGTGCACCTCGCCCGTCGCGACGTTGACGACGCTGACGTCGGACGTCCCCCAGTCGTTCGTCGTGCCGTTCTTCGTCGCCGCGAACGCGATCCACTTCGAGTCGGGCGACCACGACGTCGTGCCGGCGCTGATCACGTTGTCGCCGCTCGTCAGCTTGCGCGGCGTCGCCTTGCCGGTTCCGAGGGCGAGGATGTAGAGGCGCCGCGGCTTCACGTCTTCGTCGACGAAGTAGTAATCCTCTTTTGCCTTCGTCTTCTTTTCATCTTCGGGATTCGCTTCGCTGCCGACGATCGCGATCGACTTTCCGTCGGGCGCGATCGCGTAGCCGGCGATGTCGAGTTTGCCGGACGTCAGCGGCTCCGCTTCGCCGCCGCGCAGGCGCAACAGATGAAGTTGCGCGCGTCCGCTGCGCGTGGAAAGGAACACGAATCCGCTGCCGTCGGGAAGCCACTTCGCGTCGTACGACGACTTCTCGCCGAACGTGAGCGGCATCGACTCGCTGCCGTCGCTCTTCGCGATCCACACCTGTCGCAGCAGCTCGCTCTTGTCGTCGGCCACGATCTGTTCGGTGACCGTGAACGTGACGCGCGAGCCGTCCGGCGACGCACTGACTTCCGTGATCGTTTTCGCGCGCAGAAAATCCTGCGGCGTCCACGCCGCGACCGCGGGAGCGGACAAGAGCATCAGGATTGCAATTCGTTTCATCGCCGGGGATTGTAGGAGCTATTCTTCGCAACGTGACGACGCAGCCGATTGTCGAAGTGCCCACCGAAAGCGACTGGAGCGTCGAAGACGCCGTGAACCTGTACATGATCGATCGTTGGGGCGGCGGCTACTTCGACGTCGCGCCGAACGGCGACATGCGCGTCGCTCCGCTGCAGGAAGCGGGCGTCGGAATCCCGATCATCGACGTGCTCCGCGAAGCGAAGGCGATGAATCTCGACTCGCCGATTCTCATCCGCTTTCAGGATCTGTTGCGCCATCGCGTCGAGACGCTCAACAACGCGTTCAACGCGTCGATCGCCGAACATCGCTATCGCGGCTCGTATCGTGGCGTCTTCCCGATCAAAGTGAATCAGCTGCGCGAAGTCGTCGAAGAGATTCTCGACGCGGGCAAGCCGTTCAACTACGGACTGGAAGTCGGATCGAAGCCGGAGATCTTCGCCGGCCTCGCGCTGCACGCCGATCCCGAATCGCTCATCGTCTGCAACGGATACAAGGACGCGACCTTCATCCGCATGGCCATGCTTGGGCGCAAGCTCGACAAGAAGATCATCCTCATCGCCGAGAAGCTCTCCGAGATTCGCGCGATCGCGAAGGTCGCGGCGGAGATGAACGTCGAGCCGTGGATCGGCATGCGCGTGCGCCTGCTCTCGAAAGGAAAAGGGAAGTGGGCGACGTCGGGCGGCGAGCACGCGAAGTTTGGACTCTCCACCGCGGAAATCCTCGAAGCGATCGGCATCCTTCGCGAAGCGAAGATGGAGTCGGCGTTCAAGCTGCTCCACTTCCACATCGGCTCGCAGATCCCCGACATC
>Ga0105245_10000203_pt1 | contig 56667 bp, 51 predicted proteins | sample KBSM54metaG_FD_81523 | JGI IMG/M metagenome (GOLD analysis project Ga0105245, IMG submission 81523) | Miscanthus rhizosphere microbial communities from Kellogg Biological Station, Michigan, USA - KBS M5-4 metaG | ecosystem: Host-associated > Plants > Roots > Rhizosphere > Soil | place... | reverse complement strand
CTTTGCGTAGATCCACTGGGCTCTTCGTTTTCCAAGGCACAGCACCCTCCCGTGCTGAGCCTTAGCAAGCGCCACCTATGTGGCCGGTCTGAAGTGCCACCCATGTACCCGGTCTGCACCGAAGCGACCGATTGTCCGACAGGTCGTTCGACGACACGACCTTCGTGTCGCTCGCTCCGCTTGCTCCGTTCGACCAGTAATAGTGAATAGAGAACCGAAACGGGGAAGGAGAACGAGCGCTACTGGATCGTGCCGTTGACGGTCAGCGTGTTCTGAATCCGCAGCGTGCCGCCGGTGCTGGTCGCCGCGTAGCCGTAGACGCGAATCTCGAGCTGACCCGAGGCCGTCGCGCTGACGGTCGGCGTGCTCGGCGCCGCGGTCCCGACCACGGTGGTTGCGGCGAACGAGTCCTTGCTCGTCGCGATCGCGCCGTTCGCGGGTCCGGTGCCGCTCGCCTTTAGATCGATCGCGACGGTCGTCACGGTCATCGAACAGCCGGTCGGTGGGGTCAGCGTGAACGCGTAGTACTTCGTCGTATCGAGCGCGGCCGCCGTCGGCCAGTTGCTCCCGTTGATCGAGCCCGCGCCCGACTGCGCGGTCAGCGTGGCGGCACGGGTCAGCGCGCCCGCGGTCACGCCTGTCGCGTGCGCCGTCGAAGCGACGCTCGCTTCGCTTCCAGTCTGCGCCGTGGTGTCCCAGGTCGCGAGTGCACCGCTAAACGTGCAGCCGTTTCCTGAGCCCGAGCCCGAGCCCGAGCCCGAGCCCGAGCCCGATCCGCTTCCGGATCCGGAACCCGAGCCGCGTCCCGGTGGCGCATCACTCTGCATTGCTGCGTCAGGTCCGCTCGTGTTCGCGCGATCCGCAGGGGAGCCCGCCTGCGCGCAAGCACCGATCACGAGAACCATCCAAAGGCGAGACATCGACGGCAAGGTAGCCAAGAATGGTCGAAATCGCGTCGCAGTGGAGAGACGACACGGTGACAGCCGCTGATACCGGTGCGGTATCGACGCGCATGCTGGATCGCGTGCAGTTCTCGATGGATAGGCCTATCTCTCACGATCGAGTGTGAACGATCCCTCCCGCCGGCCGCGGGCGCACGCGCGCGTTGCCGCGCCGGCGCGCACTCGTGGCCGCGAATCTTCGACGACGACGACGATCTTGCGGGCCCCTCATTTGCACGGTCGCAGCGCATGAACTTCGACAAGCTGAAGTCTGCGTTCTCCTCTGACGCGAAGGCCGATCGACTCGGTCGCGGCCTCGGCATGTTCAGCCTCGCCCTCGGCGTGACCGAGGTCCTCGCTCCGAAGATGCTCGGCAACCTGATCGGGATCGACACGCGCGGCGCCGGGCCGGCAGTGATGCGCGCATTCGGTGCGCGCGAGATCGGCGCGGGCATCGCCGTGCTGTTGCGGCCGAACAAGCCGCTCCCGTTGTGGGCGCGCGTCGTCGGCGACGCGATGGACCTCACGTTCCTGGCGCTCGCCACTCGCTCGCGTCGCGCTTCGGGCACCCGGCTCGCGCTCGCCGCGGCGGCTGTCGCCGGCGTGACCGCGCTCGACGTGATCGCTTCGTTGCGCGCACAGCGAGCGGTCGCCGAGATCAACGCCGACACCAAGCCGATCACGACGACCGAGGTGCCGCGCCGCGATCGCGATGACGACGTCGCGAAGGCGAGCGGCGTGCGGATTCCCGATCTAGCGCACTAGATCAGCTCGGCGCGTTCGATCAGAACGGCGCCGGGTCCGACGTACGGTCCCCGGTGGATCGTACGTGCGCTCCGGCGCGCGCGAGAGAGCTCGGCGATCAGATCCAAGCGTAGCGTTCCACCGGTGAACGGCGCGCCGGTCGCGCGATCGACCCCGAGCGCGATCTCGACATCCGCGTCGCCCGTGAACGGATCGATCGCGAGCCCGCGCAAGCGGCGAACCTCGATCGCGCGCAGCTGCGGAAGCTCGCGCTCGTCCCAGCTCCCCGCGTCGACGATCAAGTTGCGGACGCCGCCGTTCGGATCGCGCTGGCGCATGGCTGCTTCGCGCGGTGTCAGGCCCAGCCCCGCGGCGACGCCGCGCGTGACGAGCGGGAACCGGCGCACCGCATCGCCTTCATCTCCGACCGGCGAAGACAGCACGCCAAATGCGAGAGCTCCGTCGCTCGCGATCGTCAGCGGCTCGGCGACCGCATCCGAGCCCTCCGCGATCAGCGCGTGTTCGTGATAGCGGGTCAGCCCTTGGCGCGCGACGACCGGATCGGCTTGCGCGGCGAACGCATCCCACACGCCGAGCCCGCCGTGAAGCAGCGCGTCCGCGGCGAGGATCACCGCGCACGGTCCCGGCGTCGCCGGCGTCGCGCTCGCGAGCAGGTGCAGATCCGCGATCGCCTCGTCGATCGCCGCGACCACGTCGAGATCCGCACCGCGCCGCGCTTCGCGCGCGATCGAGAGCCCGCGTGGACCTTGCACGACGAGCGCCTCGACGCGGGCGAGCGTCGCGCTCCACTCGGTATGAAAGCTCTGGCGCGCCTGGACCGAGACGCTCTCGCGCACGAGCGTCACGCGCGCGTCGATCGTCGCGCCTGGGCGGCGGGGAACGAGCTTCGCGATCGCGGCCGCCGCGGCGAGTGCGTCGCCGGTCGCGAGCGAAGGATCGGCGAGATCGACCCGCGCGGGTGCCGCCGGCGGGATCGTCGCCCACGCGGGACCCGCCGAGAGTCGCGCGAGCGTCGCGGTCTCCGCGACGAGCTTGTCGGGATCCGCTTCGTTCGCGTCGATCTCGACATGCGCGGTCCCGCGCCCGGCCGGCGTATCGGCGTGGATGGTCAGCTGCCAGCGCGTGCGCTGCTCGGTTCGGCGCCCCTCGTCGTCATGGACTGCGAGCTCTTGATCGCGCTGGATCACGACCCAGTCGGCGATGTCCTCGTTGCCGAGTGCGCGCACGAGCGAGCGGCGATCGATCACGTCTGACTCCGCCGCGCGCGCACCATACCGCGTGCGCGCAGCCACGGTGCTTCGACCGAGCGCCAGCGCGGCAAGCCATCGCGCTCGTCGCGCAGGCCGATCACGCGCGTCGCCTTCGTCGCGGCGGTGATCGAGGTGAGCAGCGCCGCGAGATCGCCGACGAGCTCGATCTCGGCGTAGGCCCGACCCGTGCGCTGGCCGTGCGCGACCTCGAGTGCGCGCTGGACGCTGATCACCACCCGGTCGCTGCCCGGATCGACGCGGACGTCGCGATGCCCCTCGAGCAGGTAGCCGGCCTTGAGCTCGAGCGCAGTTTCGGACGTGCCGGGCGCGAACCGCACGTGCGACGGCATCGGTTCGAGCACGCCGGTGTGACCCGCGCGCAGGCCATGGCCGATCTTGCCGGCGAGCTTGCCGCGATCGATCAGCGTCACCGCGGTCGCGGGCTCGCCAGCATCATCGAAGCGAAATCCCCCGTACGCGTGCGCGGCGGTCGGATCGTCGACGATCGTCACGCTCGCAGAGCCGATCATCTTGTCGGGCGTGAACCGCGCGGCGATCTCCGGCCGGCGCGCCGCGCGCGAGCTCCACAGCACGCGCGCCGCGGCATCGACGATGCCGGCGACCACGTCCGGCGCCAGCACGAGATCGTGCTCGCCATTCGGGAACGAGCCCGGCGTCATCAGCGCGAGTGCGGTGTCGCGCGCGGCCGCGAGCTCGTCGTCGCTGAACGTCTGATCGTTGAAGCCACCGGCCCACGCGCGCGATGCCTCGACGATGATCGGCCGCGTCCCGTTCCACGCGACGCGCGTGATCTGGCGGCGAACCCGATACAGCCGCTGCTCGAGATCGCGATGCTCGGCGATCGACCATACGGTCGCGTCGTCGATCTCGACGAGATCGCTCGCGTAGACGATCCGGCTCGACAGCCCCTGGTCGCGCTTCGCGATCGTCGCGAGGCTGTCGAACAGCGCCGAATCGGCGAGCTGTGCAGGATCTGGCTTCGGCACGGCCGGCGGTGGCGCCGGTGGCCCGAACTCGACCCGCGCCGGCGCGGCCTTGCCGACGAGCGCGTGGACCGCATCGGTGATGCCCTCGCCGGTGAGATCGCTCGTGACCTGTTCGCGCCGGCCGTGCGCATCGCGCGCGACGAGCACGACGCCGTCGACCCGCGCCTGATTCGCAGTCGCGCCCAGCACGTCGAACGCGGCGACTCGATAGCTCCGGCTGACCGCGAGCGCGTGGCCGGTGAGCCCAGCGCCGTGGATGATCGCGACGGCGTCGCGCAACCAGCCGCGGACCTCGCCGCTGACTTCCTCGAGCGCACGCCGCGGCGGTTTCGGTGGCGGCCGACAACCGAATGCGAACGCGTAGGCCGATGCGAGGCCCAGGCCCTCGAGCAGCTCGCGACGCGTCACGCTCACTCGTCGGAGCTTACCGGCTTCTGCAAGCGATCGCTCAACCACGCGGCGACTCGATCGAAGTCGGCAAACCGCGTTCCCTTGCCCTCGGACTTGAGGAACGCCATCACCACTTCTTTGCCCGCGAACCGGGCACCGGTGATGAAGCAGTAGCCGGCGGCCTCGGTGTAGCCGGTCTTGCCGCCGATCACGTCGTACTTGCCCGCGCGCAGCGGCACGTTCGTCGACGCGTACTCGATCTTGCGACCGCTCTTGGTCACGACGGTCTCGTTCGGGTCGCTCATCACCTTGCGGAGCTCGTCGTCCGCGAGTGCGGTCTTCAACGCGAGCGCCATCTCGCGCGCGGTCGACACGTTGCCGCGCAGGCCGGTCGCATCGGTGAACCGGGTCTTCTTCAGCTTCAACCGCTTCGCGATCTTGTTCATCGCGTCGATCAGCTCGTCGCGATCCATCCCGGCCGCGCGGGCGAGGGCGGTCGGCGCGCGGTTGTCGCTCGCGATCAACATCGCGCGGAGGAGGTCGCGGTTTGTGAACCGGTCTCCGACCTCGAGCCGGGTCCGCGAGCCGCCGCGCGCCTCGTGAGCATCGCCTTTGGTGATCTCGGTCCAGCCAGCGAGATCGAGGCCCTTCTCGCGGACCGCCATCGCCACGAAGATCTTCGTGGTCGAGGCGATCGATCGGATCTGGTCGGCATCCTTGCCGAAGATCTCGTTACCGGTGCTCGCGTCGAGGACCACTGCGGACGCCGATTTCACTTCCGGGCGCTCGCTCCCGGCCCAAATCGCGTGGCCTGGCAGTGTCAGGGCTCCTACGAAGACCCACAGCGCGAAGCGGCCCATGATCTAGTTCTAACAGCAGGCCGCCGTTGCCGCGACTTTTCAGCCAGTTGACGCTAGTATCGACGTTCGAGGAACCCGTGGACCCTCAACAGGGCCCCCCGCAATCAGACCTATTGATCGGGCAGACCGTCGGCAACTATCTGGTCAAACAGAGGTTGGGCGAAGGCGGCATGGGAGCCGTGTATCTCGCGGAGCACCCCACGATCGGTAAGAAGGTCGCGCTCAAGGTGCTCCACGCCGAGTTCGCGACCAACACCGAGGTCGTCGAGCGGTTCTTCAACGAGGCCAAAGCGGTCAACTCGATCGCTCACCCGAACATCGTCGACATCGTCGACTACGGCGTGATCCAGACCGGCCCCTCCGGCGCCGACCAGCTCGTCTACTTCATCATGGAGTACCTGTCGGGCCAGACGCTCGCGCAGGTCATCCGCGGCGAAGCGCCGCTGCCGCCCGAGCGCGCGCTGACGATCGCGCTCCAGGTCGCCGATGCGCTCGCCGCGTCGCACCGCGCCGGCATCGTCCACCGCGATCTCAAGCCCGACAACATCATCCTCGGCCAGCGCGGCCGCGAGCAGGACTTCGTCAAGCTGCTCGATTTCGGTATCGCGAAGCTGACGAGCGACGGCCGCACCGGGTCGCGCACGCGTACCGGTCTCGTGCTCGGCACGCCGGCATATATGTCGCCGGAGCAGTGCGAGGGCAGCGCGAAGGTCGATCACCGCACGGACATCTACGCGCTCGGCATCTGCCTCTACGAGATGCTCGTCGGGCGCGTGCCGTTTATCGGCGAGGGCTACGGCGAGATCCTCGTCCAGCACCTGACCCAGAAGCCGATCGAGCCGTCGCGCTATCGGATGATGTCGCCGCACGTCGAGCAGGTCGTGTTGAAGGCGCTCGAGAAGCGGCCCGAGATGCGCTACCCGAACATGGACGAGATGATCCGCGCGATGGCGGATCCGGTCGGCTATGTCGAATCGCACGGTGGCGTCCAAGGGTTCCTGCAGCGCACCCTGACGCCGTCGACGGCGCCGGTGCCGCCCGCGCGCCTGACGCCTTCGCCGCTCACGCCGATTCCCGGCATGTACACGCCGCCGCCCGGGTCGCTCACGAACAGTGGCGTCGTGGCGCAATCGCCGACGACGCTGTCGGCCGCTACAGGTCAGGTCTCCGCGCCGCGCGGCAAGACCGGATTCGTGATCGCAGGCGTGCTCGTCGTCGGTGCCGCGATCGCGGGCGTCGCCGTCGTGCTCTCCGGCGGCAGCAAGAAGTCCGCCGAACCCGGAACGGGCAGCGCGGAAATCGCGACGCCGGGCTCGGGCTCCGCGGGCAGCGGTACCGTCATGACCGTCCAACACGGCAGCGCCGGCAGCGCGGTGACGCCGAACACCGGCAGCGCGGTGGTGCCGACGACCGGCAGCGCGACCGGCAGTGCCGTCGCGACGAACGCGGGCAGTGCGGGCAGCGCGGTATCGCCGAACACCGGTAGCGCTGCGACGCCGAATACCGGCTCGGGCACGGGCTCGGCCGCGGTGTTGCCGGCGGTCGCGACGCTCACGCTGACCTCGACGCCGGATGGCGCCGACATCTTCATCAACAGCGCGCCGACCGGCAAGAAGACGCCGGCGACGCTGCAGCTTCCGAAGACCGGCAAGGTCACGATCGGGTTCCGCTTGAAGGGCTATGAAGACCTCTTCATCAAAGAGGTCGCGCTCGACAGCGACACGATCACGAAGGACGCGACACTTCACAAATCGCATTCCGGTGGGGGCACCGGTAAAGGCAGCGCGCATGGCACCGGCAAGGGCAGCGCGAAGGCCTGCGATACTTGTCTCGAACGACCTGACTAGGAGCGCTGGATGAATAAGGGGATCAGAAGCGTGGTGCTCTGCGCGGCAGTACTGTTGCCTGCGCTCGCAGTGGCGGAACCGAAGACCGCGGATGACTGGTACTCCGAGGGTGAGACCCAGTACAACCTCGGCAACTTCGACAAGGCGGCCGACGCGTTCAAGCAAGGCTACGCGCTCGAGTCGGTCGACAACAAGAAGCCGGCGTATCTGTACAACGTCGCGCAGGCGTATCGCCAGGCGCGCAAGTGCAAGGACGCTTCGTTCTTCTACAAGCGCTACCTGTCGCTGAAGGATCAGGACACCGCAAAGCCGCTCAGCCCCGACAAGCGCAAGGAGATCGAGGGCTGGATCGCCGAGCTCGACGAGTGCGAGAAGAGCCAGGACTCGATCGCGAACAAGCGTCCGGACTCGACGATCTCTCCGAACTCGAATCCGACCGGCACGGGCACGACCGGCACGGGTACGACTGGAACGAAGACGACCACGACCGGAACCGGCACGGGCACGGCCACGACCGGAAACAAGACGACGACCACGGCGACCGGCACTGGCACCGGTAGCGCGACGAAGGTCGCGGAAGGCGGCGGCGACGGCGGTGGCGGCGACGACGATGACAGCGGCGGCGGAGTCCACGCCAGCGTCACGACGGGGCAGCCGACGACGATCTCGGCACGGTTCACCGCCGGCATCGCGAAGCTCAGCGCGGGCGATCTGACCGTGCCCGTCGAGCCGACATTCAACCTGTTCGCCGGCTATCCGATCGCGATCAACCCGCAGCTCGAGATCGACGTCGGCGCGAACCTCAACTTCACGCCGGTCCCGTTCACCGACTCGATGAACACGAAGAAGACCGCGCAATTCATCGGCGTGCTTGCCGACGTCGGCGCGGTATACACGGTCGCTCCGAAGATCGCGGTGCGCGGCGACCTCGGCATCGGCGCGAACGTCCTCGGTGGGATCAGCGAGGCGGGAAATCCGTTCACCCAAAACGGTGCGCCGACGAGCGGCGCGCTCGGCATGCTCGCGGTCCGCGTCGGCGTTGCGGGCGACTACATGGTCACGCCGAACGTGCTGATCACGCTGTCGCCGGCGTTCACGTACAGCCCGGCCAAGGACGGCCTGCGCAGCGAGATCAAGTCGCTGACCCGGCTCGATTTGATGCTCGGCGTCGGCTACAAGATGTGAACAGCGCTAGGATCTGGCGATGAAGAAATGCCCGTTTTGCGCCGAGGAGATCCAGGACGAGGCGATCAAATGCCGGTTCTGCAACTCCTTCCTGTCGGCGGCGCCGCCGGGTAGCGAAGGCGCGGCAGCCAAGCCGCTCCCAAAGCCTGAAGACAAGCCCGCGGTCGAGAAGCTGTATCCGTCGACGAAGTCCACGGGTGGCGAGCCCGAGCGCAAGACGATCTACGAGGGCAGTCCGTCGTGGAAGGCGTATCTCGGCTACGACATCGTCATCGTGTTCGCGGCGCTGATCCTGATGGCGATCCTCCGCGCCGGCTTCGAGAACGGGACGACGACGCTCGGAACCAAGACGATGCACGTGCTCGTGCCGATCCTGGTCGGTGTCGCCGCCGGGTTCGGCGTGATGTTCTATCGCAAGTCGCAGAAGTTCCGCGTCACCACCACGGTGATCGAGTGGGAGCGCGGCCTGTTGTCGAAGCGAATCGACGTGCTCCAGCTGTGGCGGATCCGCGATGTCGTCTACAAGCAGAACCTCGTCGATCGGATCCTCGGGATCGCGCACGTCGAGATCGTCGCGTCGGATGCGACGAACCCGGATCTCGAGATCGTCGGCATGCCGGCGTCGCGCCAGCTGTTCGAGCAGCTCCGCGATTCGATCGAGATCCAGCGTCAGGCGAAGAACGTCGTCGGCGTCGTCAGCTAGCTCTTCACGTTCTTCGCGATGTCGCGGAGCACGCTCGTGAGCCCGGCCGAGTCCTGGCCCTTGCGGAACATCGGCCGACCCGGCGCGACCGGCCCGGTGTCGTCCTGATCTGCCTCGACGAGAAACACCACGCGCGACGCGAGGTGCGGCTTGTTCTTGAGCAGCCAGCGATAGACGTCGGCACCGCCGCCGTCGTGCATGTGCCAGTCGCACACGATCGTGTCGAACTCGCGAACCTCGAGCAGCTCGATCGCCTGGTTGCCGCTCTCCATTTGAGTCACGGCGTAGCCCTCGTCGAACAGGTGATGGCCCATCGCATCGAGCAGCAGTGGATCGTCGTCGATCACGAGCAGCGAGGGCCGGTCGCGGTCGCGTACCACTGGTACGCCGTGCGCCGGGGTCCGGATCCGGCGGACGATCGCGACGGCGACCCGCGTGATCTCGTCGAGCGCCGCCAGTGGAACCGCGAGGCAGCGGCCGCCGACCATGCTGTTGAACTCGGGCGGAACTTCATCCGCGACGAACACGAACCGGTTGCGCAGATCGCCTCGGTTCGCGAGGACCCAGCGATAGATCTCCCCACCGACCGGGTGAGACTGGTCCCAAGGTGCGACGACGACATCGATCGGCCGGTCTCCTTCGAGCGCGGCTTGCGCACGAAATGCCGACAGCGCGGTGACGACGTCCAACCCGCTCGCTTCGAACCAACGGGTCAGTAAATCGAGCACCTCGGCGGTCCCGTGGATGACCAATGCGGTCGGACGGCCTGGTTCCAAGCTCACGATCATAGCTCTGGGGCGTTTGATTTGGTCGCCTTCGCAGCCTACGCTTTGAGACATATGCGACGGACTTTTCTGCTCGGCGTGGCGGTCGCCGGGGCCTGTTCGGGGGGCGCGAAGACCCCGACCGCGCCGAAGCCGCCTCTGCCTGGCAACGATGCGAAGCTCGATTTGCCTGCGATTCCCGCGAAGATCGAGGTCACTTCCAGCAAGCCAACCGATGGCACGTCGCCCGACCAGAAGTCGCCGATCCTCGATGTCCTGAAGGCCGAAAACGAGCGCGAGATGGCGAGTCTCGCGAAGACGAACGAGCCCGCGTATTACCTCGCGTATCAGCTCGTCGAGCAGCGGATCGTCACGATGGACGCCGAAGGCGGCGCGCTCGTCGCCGATAACGACGACACCGCGCGCAACCTCGACGTCGACGTCCGCGTCGGCTCGCCGAAGCTCGACAACACGCACCAGCTGGCCGACGATCCGAACGGACTTAACAGCCCGCTGACCCGGCGCGGCCTCGTGCCGTTCGGTGCGGATCCGCAGGCGCTGTCGAACGCGTTGTGGCTCGAGACCGATCGCCGCTATCACGAGTCGGTGTCGGCGCTCGGCTACGTCCGCCAGGACCAGCAGACGCTGTCCCAGAAGAAGGCGGCTGACGACGACTTCTCGCACGAACCGGCCGAGACCCACATCGAGCCGGTCGCGAAGCTCGAGTTCGACAAGGCGCAGTGGGCGGAGCGCCTGAAGAAGTGCTCGGCGAAGGCGCTGACACCGGCGGGCAAGGCGACGCGCGGCAGCTGCGGCGTCGTGTTCCAGCTCAACACCAGCTACTTCGTGAACAGCGAAGGCACGGTGATCCAGCAGTCGTGGACGAACGCGCAGCTGTCGGTGTCGGTCGGCGTGAAGGCCGACGACGGCATGAACCTGTCGCGGCTCGAGCAGCGGTTCGGTCAGGCCCCGAAGGATCTCCCCGGCGACGGCGAGGTCGACAAGATGATCCGCACGGTCACTCAGGATCTCGACGCGCTCCACGCGGCGCCGCTCGCGGAGCCGTACGTCGGTCCCGCGATCCTCGAGGGTCGCGCCGCCGGTGTGTTCTTCCACGAGGTGTTCGGTCACCGCATCGAAGGTCACCGCCAGAAAGATCTGACGAGCGGCCAGACGTTCGCGAGCTACGTCGGCAAGGACATCGCGCCGGACTGGCTTTCGGTCTACGACGACCCCGAGCTCGTCACGCTCAACGGGATCCAGCTGAACGGGTTCTACCGATTCGACGACGAAGGCGTGCGCGCGCACAAGGCGTCGCTGATCGACAAGGGCAGGCTCGTCGGCTTCGACATGGGACGCAACCCGATCCCCGGGTTCCCGCACTCGAACGGGCACGGCCGGCGCTCGCCGGGCCTGCCGCCGGTCGCACGCCAGGGCAACCTCGTCGTCGAGGCGGCGAAGTCGGTCGAGAGCTCGGACCTCGAGAAGATGCTGATCGACGAGGTCAAGAAGCAGGGCCGGCCGTACGGCATGATCTTCACCGACATCAGCGGCGGCTTCACGAACACGTCGGCGTTCGCGCCGCAGGCGTTCAAGGTCAACCCGGTGATGGCGTATCGCCTGTATCCCGACGGCCATCGCGAGCTCGTTCGCGGCATCGACATCAGCGGCACGCCGCTCGTCGCGCTGCAGTCGATCCGCGCGGCGAGCCGCCAGATCGAGACGTTCAACGGCGTGTGCGGTGCGGAGTCCGGCTGGGTGCCGGTGTCCGCGTCGGCGCCGTCGCTACTGATCGAGAAGCTCGAGGTCGAGAAGGGCTTCATCCCGCCCGATCGCCCGCCGATCCTGGATGCGCCGTCGGCGTCGATTCGCAAGGAGCAGCCGTGAAGAAGTATCTAGCTCTGATCGCGCTGTTGCCGAGTGGCGCGGCGCTCGCGAAGAAGGTTCCGCCGGCGGCCGAGCCCGTCGGTGCGGCTTCGAAGGCGGTCACGAACGAGATCGTCGACGCGATCGCCGAAGAGATGAATCGCGACACCAAGCTGCTCGTGATTCCCGGCCAGCCGCGGCCGTACTCGATCTCGTACAAGATCACCGAAGTCGACGTGAACGACGTGTCGGCATCGCTCGGTCAGACGCAGTCGAAGCGCAATCGTCACTTCGTCAACCTCGAAGCGCGCGTCCGCGTCGGCAGCGAGGATCTCGACAACGGCAACTTCGTCGTGCCCGAGGCTCCCGAGATCGACGGCACGTCCGCGATCAACCTGCCGCTCGAGGCGACGCCGCGGATCGCGAAGCGCGCCGCGTGGCTCGTCACCGACAACGCGTACAAGGAAGCGCTGATCCAGTTGCGCGCGAAGCTCGAGGCCCGCAAGGCCGGCGGGACGACCGGCGCGGCCGACGCGCCTGCGTGGACCAAGGAGAAGCCGATCGTCAGCGACGAGCCGATCCTCGTCGCACCGCTCGAGACGCTCGACGATCTCGAGACCCGCGCGAAGGCGCTGTCGACGGCGTTTCGCGATCAGCCCGTGCTGCGCGACTCGCGCGTCGCGCTGACCAGCTACCTCGAGCGCCGCTGGTACCTCACGACCGAAGGCACGAGCGTCACCGATACGCGGCGCGCCAGTGGCGTCGTGATCTCGGCGAGTGGCCAGGCCGACGACGGCCAGCTCGTCCACGACTACTTCCTGCGCTACGGCCACACCGCGAAGGATCTGCCGAGCGACAAGGATCTCGCCGCCGAGTCGAAGCGCGTGATCGATTCGATCATCGCGCAGGCGAAGGCGCCGGTGATCACGCACTACAGCGGGCCGATCCTGTTCGAGGGCGAAGGCGCCGTCGGCATGGTCCGCAACACGCTCGCGCCGCACCTCGGCGGCACGCCGGTGCCCGAGGGGCTCAGCCCGCAGGACGCGAAGACGTTCGGCGGTCAGCTCGCCGGCGAGATCGGAGAGCGCGTGATGCCGACGTTCCTGTCGGTGACCGACGATCCGACCGCGCGCGAAGGCGCCGGCAAGGCGCTGATCGGTGGCTACAAGATCGACGACGAAGGTGTCGCCGCCCAGAAGGTCGCGGTCGTCCAGAACGGGTTCTTGAAGTCGTACCTGACCTCGCGCACGCCTTCGGCGAAGGGCCAGACCTCGAACGGTCACGCGCGTCGCCCCGGCGACGGCACCGGTGGCGCGTTCCACGGCTCGGCGACGAACCTCTTCATCCAGGGCAAAGGCGGCCAGGGCCGCAAGGCGCTCGAGCAACGCCTCAGCTCGACCGCGGCAGGTGAGGGCAAGAAGTTCGGCCTGGTCATCCGCCGGTTCGACGACGCCGCGATCTCGGGCGCGCCCGACTTCACGCGCCACGAGCTCGTCCAGATGTTGAAGGCGACCGATCCGCAGCTGCCGCCGCCGGTGACGCTCGCGTATCGGCTGTACCCGAACGGCAAGGAAGAGCTCGTCCGCGGCGTCCAGCTCGACGAAGTTCCGATCAAGGCGTGGAAGGACGTGATCGCCGTCGGCAGCGAGCCGATGGTCTACAACTTCCTGTCGGCGACGGAGAGCCAGCTCCAGCTCCGGCTCACCGGTGGCACCGACGACGGGTTCGTGCCGTCGAGCGGCGTCGAGAGCAGCATCACGACGCCGGATCTGCTGTTCAAGGATCTCGACTGCTCGCCGGCGACGATGGGCCGCCGCCCGCCGCCGGCCGTCGCGAAGCCGACGACCAAGTGAAGCTCCACGCCATCGAGCCGCGCAGCAGGGCCAACGGGCCGGGCGCGCGGTTCGTGGTGTGGTTTCAGGGCTGCACGCTCGGCTGTCCCGGGTGCTTCAACCCGACGACCCACGGTGATGGACCGGAGTCGGATGTCGGCGAAGTCATCGCGCAGCTTCGCGCGGCGCGCGATATCGAGGGGGTGTCGCTGTCGGGTGGCGAGCCGTTCCAGCAGCCCGCAGCAGCGCTCGCATTGTTAGGAGCGGCGCGAGAGCTCGGGCTGTCGACGCTCGCGTTCTCGGGCTACACGCTCGAAGAAGCTCGTGTGATCGCGCCCGATGTCGTCGCCAAGCTCGACGTGCTGATCGATGGCCGTTACGTCGCCGGCGAGCGCCTCGCGACCGGACTACGCGGCTCGGCGAACCAGCGAATCCAGCTGCTGACGTCGCGCTACACGCTCGCGGATGTCGAGGCGACGCCGGTCGCCGAGATCCGGATCGGAAAGACCGGCGAGGTCGTGCTGACCGGCGTGAATCCCCTGAAGTTGAAACGCTAGTTCGTGCCGAGGATGTCGCGGGTGAGCTCTTCGAGCCACATCAGCGCGGCGACGAGATCGTCGAGGATGATCTCGTCCTTGCCGAGCGTCGCGATGTAGCCGGGCTCGCCACCGCGGACGCGGCCGCGCGGATCGTAGAGCAGCCAATCATCGGCGGTGCCCCAGCTCGCGAGCGGCACGCAATCTGACAAGCCGTTCATCGCGTACTCGGCGTGGACGAAGTGATGCGCGCGCTGGGCGAGCGCGGTCGGGTCGCGATAGTCGGCGGTCGCGAGGAACTCGCGATCGAGCAGGCGCATGCCGTTCGTGATCGACAGGAACGCGCGGTAGTCGTTCGGCAGCGACAGCTTCGCGGCGCGCTCGGCATCGAGGATCGTATCGAGCCGCGCGGGTGGGCGGAGCTCGACCTGACCGCCGAGCTCCTTGAGCGCGCCGACGAGCGAGTCGAGCGCGTGGCGGACCGGCGCGCGATATCGATCGACATCGACGGGGATCGCCGGAATGTCGGCGCGCGCGAGGATCACGGCGAGCGAGGGATCGGCGACGTACGGTGCGAAGTCGGGCTCGCGCCGAAACTGCGACGGCGATGCGCCGGCGGCGAGCGCTTCCTCGACGGCGCGCAGCATCGCGACCTTGTCGCGCGCGACCGCGTGAGCGCACGCGACCTCGAAGAGCAGCTCGCTGCTCGCACCGGCGGGCACCGCCGCTTCGAGGCGGACGATTCGCTCGCGATCGACGCCGACCGCCGCGAACGCGTTGCGCAGGAACTCCTGCGCGTGGAAGCCGAACCGGCGCTCGCGAAAATCGGCCCAGCGCTGGAGCACGAGATCGAGCAGCTCTTTGACCTCGCCGCCGCCGCGAGACTCGCGCGCGATCGGCAGGAGCAGCAGCTGCGCAGCGCCGAGCGCGATCTCGGCTTGCTGCTCGGTCGCGGCGCCTTTGATCGAATCGAGGAACCGGCGGAGCGCGCCGATCGGGTGCGCATCGTCGAGGATCTCGACGACCGGCGAGCTGCGCGCCGACCATTCGCGCGCGGTCTTGCGCCGGCCGGAATTCGAGAACAGCTCGTCGTCATCGATGATGCGCGGGACCGCATCGAGCTCCGGCGAGACCTCGACGACCTTGGTGTTCGGCTTCGCTTTCGGCTTGGCTTTCGCCTTGGCCTTGACCGTCGACTTGGCCTTCGCCTTCGCCGAGCTCTTCGCCTTCGCAGCGACCTTCGGTTTCGCGGCCTTCGCACGCGCAGTCTTGTTCTGCGCCGAAGCCTTCTTCGGCTTCGTAGCTGGCTGCTTCTTCTTGGGCTTCCTCGCGGCTGCCACTACTTCTTAAACATACCCGCGTTGTACTCGACGATCTCGCCCTTGATGGCAGATGCGGCGACCGTAAGCGGAGATGCCAAATACAGCTTGCCAGGACCCGAGCGGCCCTTGTAGTTGCGGTTGATCGCGGACACCGACACCTGGCTGCCCTGGTCGGAGACTCCCGGACCACAGCCGATGCACGCGCCGCAGCCGGGCTTGATGACCTTCACGCCAGCGCGATGGAACAGCTCGATGTAGCCGCGCTCCTTCGCGTAGTCCTCGACCTCGCGCGACCCGAACTGGATGAACATCTGAACGCCCGGTGCGATCTTCTCACCCGCGGCTTCAGCCTCGGCGAGCACGCGCGCGTACATGTCGACGTCGTCGCGCTTGCCGGCCGTACACGATCCGCCGTACGCGATGTCGATCTTCACGCGGCCGATCTCTTGGACGAGTGCGCCGTTCTTCGGATCGCTCGCGATGCCGTGATCCGGATCGCCCGGCGTCGCGACCATCGGGCGAATCGCCGCGAGATCGATCGCGTGAATGCCGCCCGCGTGCTCGGCGCCCGGATCCGGCGTCACGACCTTCGCGCGCAGCGCCTCGACGGTCGTGCCCGGACGGCGCTCCGCGATCCACTGCAGCATCGTGTCGTCGACTTCCATCACCGCGCCGCGCGCGGAGCATTCGGTCGCCATGTTCGCGAGCGTCGCGCGCTCGTCGGGCGAGAGGCCGAACAGGCCTTCGCCGCCGAACTCCATCACGCGGTTCAGCGTGTCCTCGCGCTTCGCGTACGTCGCGAGGATGTGGAGCATGACGTCTTTCGCGGACGTGCCGGCGGGCAGCTTGCCCTTCAGCTCGAACCGGATCGACTCGGGCACGGCGAGCGGGGTGAAGCCCCAGTAGAGCAGGGCCGCGTACTCGGTCGCGCCGACGCCCCACGCGAGCGCGCCGGAAGCGCCGCCCATGCACGTGTGCGAATCGGTCGCCTGGACGAAGTCGCCCGGATCGATGAAGTGCTCGCGCGCGACCTGATGGCAGATGCCGGGAGACACGCCGTCGACGGCGCTGAAGTTGCGAACGCCGGTCCGCGCCGCGAACTCTTTCTGCTTCACGCGGAGCAGCTCGATCTTCGACGCGAACTTCGCCATCGCCGGCACGCCGGTCGCGTAGATCAAGTGGTCCTCGAACACGGCGAACTTCGCCGGGTTCTTCAGCTTGTAGTCGCCGTACTCCTCGGTGAGGAACAGGTCGACCTGAGCGGTCGTGAACTCGTGCGAGTAGCCCGCATCGACGCGAACGAGCACGGCATCGTTCGGCTTCACGTACTCGCCCTGGCCGGGGAGCAGCTTCGACGCGAGGATCTTCTCGGTCAGGTTCATCGGCCGCTTCGCGGTGCCGGGCGCGGGGACCGCGATCTGCTTCTTGTCGAGCGCGGCGCAGAACGGCAACAGGCCGCCGGCCTCGATCATCAGCACCGTGATCGCGTCGTGGCCTCGCGTGAACTCGGCGAGCTCGATCCGCTCGCCCGCTTCGAGGCGGCGGAGCATCGCGTGGTCGCCCATCAGCTGGCCGATGTTGATGTTGTTGCGCGCGTGGATCGGCGCGAACGAGCTCGCGATCGCGAGCCTCGAGCCCGAGAACACTTCGCACTGCGCCGCCTGCTCGCGCGAGGAGCCGACGCCTTTCTGTGCGCCGGCGACGATCACCTCGAAGTTCCCAGACGCGAGGGAGTCGGGTGGGAACAAGCGCTCGCCGTTGATGATCAGGCCGGCGTATGCGTTCTTCGCGATGTCCTTCGGATCGAAGTCGAAGCACACCCACGCCGGCGTCATCGCGTCGGTGTTGATGTCGTCGAGGAGATCCTCGGCCTTCACGTCGTTCATCGTGAGGGTCAGCGTGCCGGCGAGCTGACGGCGGACCAGATCGGGATCCTTCGTCAGATAGAGGACGCGCTTGCCGGGCGTCAGCGCAAAACTACGATCCGCCATCGAGGTGGACCCTACCATGCCGGCGCGCGGTCAGAACGGCAGCGCGGAGCCGCCGCCGGAGCCGGTCTCGGGAGTCTTCGGCGTCTCGACCTTCTGCGTCGTGCCGTGCGGTACGGTCTTGTCTGCCGGCTTGTCGTGCGCCTTGTCGTGGTGATGCCGCGAAGGCGTGGGCGTCGTGCCCGATCCCGTCGCGAGCGGCGCCGCGGAACCGACGGCGGCCGAGCCTGTCGCCGGTTCAGCCGCTGCAGAACCAACCGCTGCAGAGCCAACCGCCGCGGAACCAACCGCCGCGCCCGTTGTTGCCTCGAGCTTCGCAGAACCAACCGCCGCCGCGCCGATCGCCGCAGATCCCGCGGTCGCCGAGCCCACGCCCGCCGGCTGCTTCGATCCGCCGCTCGTCGCGAAGTACGCGCCACCACCGGCGAGCACCAGCGTCGTGACGATCGCTGGGACCACCCACTTCCGTTTCGGGGCGAGCGTCTCCGACGTCGCGCGCGCGGGCACCGGCGTCACGTTCGGATGCGAGCCCGGTGCGATCGTCTTGTCGGTCGCGATCCGATGCATCGCGCTCGACGACGGCGCACGCCGGCGCGCCTCGACGAGGCTGTTCGGCACCGGCGTCTCGGTCGGCAGCGGCGTCGGCTGCGCCGGCACGCGCACGCCCGCGGCGATGCTCGGCGGGTTGACGATCGGCACGCCGGCCGCGGGCGTGGTGACGCGCAGTGCATCGAGCGCAGTCTCGAGCGCCTCGCGATTCTCCGCCGCGCTCTGGTAGCGCTCGCTCGCGTCTTTGCGGAGCATCTTGTCGATCACGCTCGCGAGCGCGCTCGGCACGCCGGTCATCGGCGGCGCGATCTCGCTCGCGTGCATCGCGATCAGCTCGTGCGCCGAATCCGACATGAACGGCAGCCGGCCCGAGCCGAGCAGGTACAGCACGACGCCGAGCGAGTAGAGATCCGCGCGGCCGTCACACGGATCGCCGAGCGCGAGCTCGGGCGGCATGAACGCCGGCGTGCCGAGCAGCGCGCCCGCGTTCGTCATCGTCGTCGTCGTCTGATCCGGCGCGACCGATTTCGCGAGCCCGAAGTCGAGCACCTTCACGAGATCGCGGCCGCGATCGAGGATCATGATGTTCGACGGCTTGAGATCGCGATGCACGATCTGCAGCGCGTGCGCGCCCTCGAGCGCGTCGCACACCTGCGAGCCGATCCGGACGATCCGCTCCGCGCGCAACACGCCTTCGTCCTCGAACACCCGGTCGAGCGTGCGGCCCGAGACCAGCTCCATCACGAGATAGAACAGCCCGTCGTCGGTCTGGTTGAAGTCGAGCACCGCGACCGCGTTCGGATGGGAGAGCCGGCTCGCGAGCTTCGCTTCGCGCAGGAACCGCTTCACGACATCGGGCTCGGTGACGAGGTGCGCGCTGACGACCTTGATCGCGACCTCGCGGCCGAGGCCGAGCTGCGTACCGCGATAGACCGCGCCCATGCCGCCCTGGCCGAGCTTCTGAACGATCAGGTAGCGGCCGTCGAGCTCGCGCCCGAGCAGGGGATCGACCGGCACGTTGATCCGGACGAGGCGCGTGCCATCGGTCGGACAGCGGTCGCCGACTTCGAAGTTCTTCTCGCACGTCGGGCAGTAATATTGCCCGGGCGGATTCGAGTCGACAGCCGCGCTCACCCGTCGACGATCCTAACACGTGCGCTGTCCCACGCCCGAGGAACGCTCTGTCCCTTCGCAACGCCGGAACGAGCGAGTATGACGAGGTATGGCTCGCACCCCCTACGTCGGGCTTCATGTCGCTCAGACAGGCCGCCGGGCGACCGCCGCCGACATCGTCGCGAGCGTGCAGCGCGAAATTGCCGGAGGCGCACTCCCGGGTGGCAGCCGGTTACCGCCGGTACGCGCGCTCGAAAAACAGCTCGGCCTCTCGAAGAACACGGCTCAAGCCGCGTACGACGAGCTGGTCGCGCGCGGCCTGGTCGAAGCGCGCGAGCGCGAGGGCGTGTTCGTGCTGTCGACCTCGCGTACCGCGACGCCCGCGCCGATCGTCGCACCTCCGCTGCCGATCGTGGTCCCGCCGCCGCTCGGGCGTCCGGATCTGCCGGCGCGTGGCGTGACCGCGCTGTCGACGGTGTTCATCGATCCCGATCTGCTGCCGACCGAGCGGCTCGCCGAGTGCGCGCGTTCGGTGCTGCGCGAGCGGATGCCGAGCCACTACGACGCGCAGGGCTATCGCCCGCTGCGGATCGCGATCGCGAAGCGCCTCCAAGCCCGCGGGCTCGACGTCGAAGCGGACGAGGTCGTGATCACGACGGGCTCGCAGCAGTCGCTCGACATCGTCGCGCGCTCGCTCGCGACGAAGCGGATCGCGGTCGAGTCGCCGGTCTACGGCTACGCGAAGCTGTTGTTCGAGACGCTCGGTCACGAGCTCGTCGGGTTGCACCTCGATCCGTTCGTGGGCATCGACCTCGCCGCGTGGGATCGCGCGCTCGCCGCGAAGCCAGCGCTCGCGTACTTGATCAGCGCGTTTCACAACCCGACCGGCTACTCGTACACGAGCGCGGAGCTGCGCGGCGTGCTCGAGCTGTGCGCGCGCCACGGCGTCGCGATCCTCGAGGACGATTGGGGCTCCGACATGCTGTCGGACGGCGAGTACCGGCCGATGCTGCGCATGCTCGGCGGCAAGGACGTGCTGTACGTCAACTCGTTCACGAAGAAGCTGCTGCCGTCGCTGCGCGTCGGCTTCATCGCCGCATCTCCTGCGATCGTGCCGACGCTCGTCGCGATGAAGCGGCTATCGACGCTCGGCAACGCGTGGCTGACCGAGGCGGTCGTCGCCGAGTTCCTCGAGCGCGGCTACTACGACACCCACCTCGCGCAGCTCCAGAAGGAGCTCGACCATCGCTACGCCGCGTGCCTGCAGGCGCTCGACGAGCTGATGCCCGACGGCGTGCGGTGGACTCGTCCGGGCGGCGGACCGACGCTGTGGCTCGAGATCCCGCGCTCGGTTCCGTATGAAGTGCTCGAGCCGCACCTCGCGCGGCGCGGCGTCCACGTCTCGAACGCGAGCGCCGCGTTCATCGGCGAGCCCCATTTGCACGGGTTTAGACTCGCGTACGCGTATCTCTCGGTCGACGAGATGCGCAACGCGCTGACGATCGTCGCGGACTCGCTGCGCGCGCTTGCTCGCTAGGCTAGATTACGGCCATGCGTTCGGTGGCCCTCGTCGCGCTGGCTGCGTGCAGCTCCGCGCCCGCCGCGACCACCGATTTCTTCGGCACGACGATCGAGCCGCCGCGCGGCCTGATGTGGGTCCAACCGGGCATGAGCGCAGACGAAGCGATCCGCCTCGTGCCCGGCCTCCACGTTCCCGATCGCAAGGGTGTCCGCGACGAGCTCGTGCTCGATACGAACGTCAGCGACGTCGCGCTCACGGTCCGACTCGACGGCGGCACGGTCTCGGGCATCGTCGCGATCGTCCAGGGCCACGGCGCGCGCGACCTCCTCACGCGCGCGTGGGGCCCACCGCAGATCGCGCACGACTCGCTCGGTCAGCCCGAGGTGACGTGGGCGAGCGAATCGACCGGCTGGAAGGTCAAGCTCGACTGCCTCGAGCGCAACTGCCTCGTCGAGTACTCGCCGTACCACGTGCTGACGTCCGAGTTCTTCGGCAGCCACGTGATCCCGCCGGGCGACCTCGCGAAGCTGCGCACCGGGATGAAGCTCGCGGATGCGCGCGCGCTCGTGCCGAACATCATCGCGAGCCGCACCGGCATTCCGACGAGCGTCGACGGCGTTCGCGAGTTCGTCACGATCGACGACAAGCAGGGCACGGTGCGGTCGATCTACTTGAACCTGCCGCCGCACGCCGAGGATCTGATCGCGGAGGCGTGGAGCGAGGGTTGGAAGGCGAGCGAGCTCGGTCACACCGTGCTCGTGTGGCCCGATCCGAACACCGGCTGGCGCGCGACGCTGCGCGACGCACTCGGCTACAGCCACGATCTCGCGTACGACAACTTCCTGCCGGCGTCGCACTTGCTCGGCGATCAACCGGACTCGCTCGACGGTCTGTCGGCGCCGATCCTCGGCCGCCCGATCGACGAGGTGAAGAAGGCGTACGCCGACAACCTCGCGCCCGGTAAGGAGCTCGCGATCCTGCTTCTGCCGACGGAGTGGGAACGCGCCGCGACCCGGATCCAGCTGGCGACGTCGAACGGCAAGGTCCACGCGATCAGCTTCGCGCTGCCGTACAAGCCGCATCCCGAGGCGCGCGACACGCTGCTCGAGCTGTTCAAGAAGAAGTGGGGCGAGCCGAAAGAGCTCGAGGATGCGAAGGGCCTGCTGTTTCACGAGGACGACCCGCGGATCGAGATCAAAGACGACGCCGAGCACGGCGCTTGGCTGGTCGATCTCCGCTGAATCCGCGGACTTGCAGATTGTTCGTTGACATCCAGCGATAACGACATATCGTTAATATGTCACGACACGATGTGACATGATGGAGAATGAAATGTTTTTCGACGATGATTACCCCCACATGGCTGGACGACGCGGACCCGGACGACCCCCTCGTGGCCGCGATGGCCGCGATCCCCACGACCGTGGCGGCCCGTGGGGCCGTCCCGGCCCCGGCGGCATGGGCCCTGGTCCCGGTGGCCCCGGATGGGGCGGCCCTCATTGGGGCCAGATGTTCGGCCAGATGTTCGGCCGCTCGCGCGCGCGCCGCGGCAACGTTCGCTCCGCGATCCTGACGCTGCTCGCCGATCAGGCGATGAACGGCTACCAGATCATGCAAGCGATCGAGCAGCGCTCGCAGGGCGCGTGGAAGCCGAGCTCCGGCTCGATCTATCCGACGCTGCAGCAGCTCGAAGATGAAGGCCTGGTCGAGACGGAAGAGGCGAAGCCCGGCCAGCAAGGCAGCAAGAGCTACAAGCTCTCCGCGAAGGGCAAGCGCTACGTCGACGACAACCGCGACGAGCTCGAGGCCGATTGGGCGCCCGACGAAGAGGCCGGCATGGATCCGCGCTGGGAGCTGATGAATCAGTTCCGCCAGATCGCGGGAGCCGCGGCGCAGGTCGCGAAGACCGGCACGCCGAAGCAGGTCGACGAGGCCAAGAAGCTGCTCACGGAAGTGCGCCGCAACCTGTATCGGATCCTCGCCGACATGCCCGAGGACGAAGAATGATCTTCGCGGTGGTCTGTGTAGCTCTCGCGCTGTGGGCGATCCGCCGCGCGATTCGAGGCGCCGGATGACGGTCGAGCTCGATCACCTGATCGTCTACTCGCGCGACAAGCGCGTCGCCGCGACCTTCCTCGCCGACATGCTCGGCTTGGCCCCACCAGCCCCGGCCGGCAAGTTCATGGCCGTCCGCGTCGGCGGCTTATCGCTCGACTTCGCCGACGTCGCCGAGGTCGTCGCCAAGCACTACGCGTTCGCCGTCAGCGACGCCGAGCTCGACGCCGTGATCGCGCGGATCCGCGAGCGGCGGTTGCCGTACTGGGCCGATCCGCAGCGCACGCAGGCGAACCAGATCGCCGATCGCGGCAACGGCAGTCGCGCGGTGTACTTCGCCGATCCGAGCGGGCACTGGCTCGAAGTGCTGACCCGTTAGATCGATCCGCGATCGATCGAGCGCTGCGCCTGATCTGCGATCGCGCGCACGATCATGATGAACGGTGCGAACCGTTGATCGGTCGTGAGCCCCTTCGCGAACCGGTAGTAGATCTGCTGCAAGATCACCGCGGTCTTGTAGAGCCCGAACACGTAGAAGAACACCAGGGAATCGGTCCGGCGCCCGGACCGTTCGAGGTAGCGCGCGGCGATCGTCGTGCGCGGCGGCATCCCCGGCTTCGTCGTGATCCCGAACAGGCCCGACTGGAACACGCCACCGTCGTCGGCCTGCGCCCAGTACGACAGCGCGGTGCCGAAATCCATGAGCGGGTCACCGATCGTGGCCATCTCCCAGTCGAGCACACCGGTGATCTTCTCGAGCGCCGGATCGAAGATCACGTTGTCGAACTTGAAGTCGTTGTGGATCAACGAGGGCGCGCCTTCGCCCGGCATGTGCGCTGCGAGCCATGCACCCGCGGTCGCCATCGCGGCGATGTCATCGGTCTGCGAGCCCGCGTAGCGCTCGATCCAACCTTTGACCTGGCGCTCGATGTAACCAACCGGCTTGCCAAAATCGCCGAGCCCGGCCGCGGCGTAATCGACCGCGTGGAGATCGACGAGCGCATCGACGAGCAAGTTGCAGATCCGAGCGATCACTGCCGGATCGGTCGGCGCGTCCTTGCGCAGGATCACGCCGCGCCGGCGCTCCATCAGATAGAACGGCGCGCCGATGACCTCGCCGGTCGACTCGTACGCGATCACCTTCGGCGCGCGGTCGTAGACCGGGGCGAGCTTCGACAGCACCGCGACCTCGCGGCCCATGTCGTGCGCTGACTTCACCTTGCTGCCGAATGGCGGGCGGCGCAGGACGTACTCCTGATCGCCGTGGCGGACCAGGTACGTCAGGTTCGAATGGCCGCCCGGAAACTGCTCGACGAACAGCGTCGACGTCCCGCCACTGCCGATCTCCTTGTCGAGGAACGCGCCGAGCTTGCCGATGTCGAGCTCTTCGCCGCTGCGCACCGCGCGCGCTTTGTCCTCGGGGATATCGGTCACGAATACCTCGCGAGGATCCGCTTCGCGAGCACCATCTTGTGAACCTCGTCCGGACCGTCGTAGATCCGCGCGCCGCGCTCGTGCACGTAGTAGTGACCGAGCACGGTGTCGCTCGAGATCCCGAGCGCGCCGTGGAGCTGCACCGCGCGATCGATCAGTCGCATCATCACGTCGGCGACGTAGAACTTGATCGCGGACACCTGATCGCGCGCGACCTGGAAGCCCTTCTTCTCGATCGTCCACGCGGCGTGGAGCACCATCAACCGCGATGCATCGATCTCGGCGCGCGCCTCGGCGACCCACGCTTGCGCGATCTGGCGGGTCGCGAGCGTCTTGTCGTCGTCGATCTTGCGATGCGTGATGTGGCGGCACATCGTGTCGAACACGCGCTCGCAGATGCCGATCCACCGCATGCAGTGATGGATCCGGCCCGGGCCGAGGCGCTCCTGCGCGATCAGGAACCCGGCACCTTCGGGGCCGAGCCGGTTCGCGATCGGCACGCGGACGTTGCGGTACCAGATCTCGGAGTGGCTCGCCCAGCCGTCGCCGGCATCGCCCATGATCTTGATGTTGCGGACGCGCTCGAAGCCGGGCGTATCGGTCGGCACGATGATCATCGACGCGCGGCCGTGCGGCGGCGCCTCGGGATTGGTCACCGCCATCACGATCGCGAACGCGGCGCCGTCGGCCGAAGAGGTGAACCACTTGTGACCGTCGATCACGTAATGGTCGCCGCTCTTCACGGCCTGACACGACATCAGCGTCGGGTTCGAGCCCGGGTTCTCCGGCTCGGTCATCGAGAAGCACGAGCGAATCTCACCCTTCGCGAGCGGCTCGAGGTAGCGCGCCTTCTGCTCCTCGCTGCCGTACTTGTGAAGGATCTCGAGGTTGCCGGCATCGGGCGCCTGGCAACCGAACACGTAGTGGCCGAGCGGCGTGCGACCGAGGCGTTCGCTCACCAGGCCGTGCTCGACGAGCCCGAGCCCGAGTCCGCCGAGCTCTTTCGGGATCTGCGGTCCCCACAAGCCGGCGGCGCGGCACTGGGCGCGAAGCTCGCGCAACACGCCGTCGGAGGCGGTCCAGCCGCGCTCCATGACCTGATGCTCGGCGGGAATGATGTGCTCGGCGACGAACTGGCTGATCTTGTCGAGCAGCGGACGTACGGCCTCGGGGGGATCGAAATCCATCTCAGTACTCCGTCTGCATGGCGGCCGGCAGGTGCGCGACCGAGTTGAAGGACACGAGCGAAACCTTATCCGGGTGCCACGCGAACTCGCGCGTGCGCAGCTTGAGCTCGCTGACCGAAGCGTTCTTGATCACGACGCTGGCGCGCACCATGTGATGCGCGGTCGCGCCGAACACGAGGCCGACGGCGACGCCGATCGGTCCCGCACTGGTCACGACGCCGACCCGGCCACCGCTGCCGCACTCGGCGACGACGCGATCGAGCGCGGTCTCGACGCGCTTCGTGAATTCGTGGACGCGCTCGACGCCTTCGATCCGCCACTCGTCGCGGCTCCACTTCGCGAGGATCGCCTTGAACGCGCGGTCGGCGAGCTCGCGGGTCGGCTTCGAGATCAACATCGCGAGCTCGGGATCTTCCTCGACGAGCTTCGGCATGAACGCCTTCACCATGTCGAACCCGGGATACTCGGCGAGGCCGTCGAGCTCGATCGGCGTGGGCAAGCCCGGCGCCGCTTCGCGTGCGTAGGCCGCGGTCTCGCGCTGGCGGACGAGCGGACCGGCGAACAGCGCGTCGAGCTTCTCGGTCGCGAGCCACGCGCCGAGCGTCCGCGCTTGCTCGATGCCGCGCGGCGACAGCTTGTCGTAGTCGGCTTGGCCGTAAGAGGCCTGGCCGTGGCGGATCAGGAGCACCGTCGCCATGCGCGACGGAGCCTACCTTAGAAGTACATCCGGCAGCTGGCGCAGTAGAACCGCAGGTGCTCTTCGACCCACGCCATCGGCGCTTCGCATTGCGGGCACGCGGGCGTCGGGCCCGACGAGACCTGCGGCGCTTGTTTCGGCGGCGGCAGCGACGTCGGCGCCGTCGAGATCGGGACGTTGGCGCCCGTCGACCGCGTCGGATCGGGAGCGCGCGGCACTGGCGTCGGGCGAGCAGGGGCGGCCGGTGCGGCGACCTTCGGCTCGGACTTGCGCACGGTGGCGCCCTCGTTGCTATCGGGCTCGGCCGGGCGCGCTGGAACGGTCGGCGCTTCGCCGATCCGCGCGGGCACCGTCGGTGCTTCGCCGAGCTTCGCGTCGAGGCCGGGCTTGGTCGACGGCACGGTCGGCGCTTCGTTCAAGAGATTCGCGGGCGCGGGCTTCGTCGCCGCCTCGTGCGCACCATCGCTCGGTGCGGGAATGGGCTTCGCGAACGGCGACGGGATCGTCGCGAATGGCGCCGGCGTGCTCGTCGTCGTCGCCTTGTTCGCGCTCGCCGCGGCCGCGAGGTTCGACGGCATGAACGGCGCCTTCGGCTCGACGGGATTCTTCGTGCTGATGCCGCCGAACTTCGACGCGGGCGGCGGCACGCTCGGCTTCAACGTGCGCGGCAGCGGCACGTTCGGCTTGGCGATGCTCGGTAGCGGGCCTTTCGGGACGCTCGCGATCTGAGGTCCGGCGAGCGGTGATGCAGCGGGCTCTGGCGCTGCGGGCGGAGGTTGCGGCGCAGGCGCGATCGGCGCCGATTTCGGCAACAGCGGCGGTGGCGGCTCCGTCGGCTTGCCGTTGCTGCGCGGCAGCGGGTTCGCGGCGCTCGGTGCGATCGCGAACGATGCGACGGGCACGGCGGCCGCGTTCGTCGGCGGCGGTGCACCGGAGACGCGACGCGGGCGCGCGGGTGGCGGGCTCGGCGGTCCAGCTTTCTGTGGCGGCAGCGGTGGCGCGGCGCTCGCGGGTGGCGGCGGAGCGATCACGTCGTCGCGATCGATCGTCTGATCCGGTGCCGGCGGTGCGGCCTCGCGCTCCGAGCGCGCCGGTGATTCGCCACGCGCCATCGCGTCGACGACGACCGCAGGAGAGCTATCGCGCGCGGGTGCGGTCGGCAGCTCGATGTCGACTTTCGGCGACGCCTTCGTCGGCAACTCGCTCGACGCGCGCGGCGGCGGCTGGCCGAACGGGCCGAGCTCGGTGTGCGCGTTCGCGAGCTCGTCCTCGCTGAACTTCTTCGCATCGCGAGTCTCGAGGTCCTCGAAGCTCTCGGGCGCCTGGGTCTCCGCGGTCGAATCGCCCGTGGGCACGAACGCGTTCTGATCGGTCGGATGGTCGCCGCGCGCGACCGGCGCCGCGATCACGCTCTCGTCGGTGTGGTCCGAGCGATCGACCGGCATCGTCATCGCCTGTTCCGAAGGGCGATCACCGCCTGCTTGCGCGCGCGCCTTCGCCTCGGCATCGATCTCGACCGACGTCGACGGCTCCGGCGGCTCGGCGTGCGCCGAAGGCATCGGCGGTACCGGCGCCGAGATCGTCGGGCGATGCGTGCCCGTGATCCGCGGCGGCACGCTCGGCCGTGCAGCGCGTGCCGGACCACCGACGGCGGCAGCAGCCTTGCGGACGTTCGTCCCGGGGCGCGCGTGGCGATTCGGAGGCGTCGTCGGCTCGCTGAACGGCGGCGGTTGCGGCGCGCCGAAGCTCCCCGGCACCGCCGCGCCGAACGCCGACGGTGGCGGCATCGGATCGTACGAGTCGCGCTCGAGCGGAATGTCCTCGGTGCGTTCGATCGAGCGGGCCGGTGGCACGTACGGTTCGGCCCCGAACGCCGCGACGGGAAGATGCGCGGCCGCCGAGTCGCCGCGATCCTCGTACGCTGCACCACGCGTCGGCGGCGTCACCGCTTCGAGTGGCGGTGGCATCGCGAAGCCGCTCTGCGCGGCATGCAGATCGTAGAGCGGGCGCAATTGCGGCGCGGTCTCGAACAGCGGCTGCTGCGCGCCGTGGACGTGACCACCCGACGGCGTTTGCATCTGCCCGCCGAGCGGACCCGACGGTCCGGGCAGCGGACCACCCGGGCTCGGCGGCATCGGCGCCATCCGGTGCTGGCTGTCGCGCAACAGCTCGCGGACGTCGAACGCCGGTTGCTGCTGGTGCTGTGGATGCGCGAGCCGCGGCTCCGACGACTTCAAGCGCAGCGGCTCGGGCTCGATCTTCCTCGCGATCAAGCTCGCGAGAAACCCGGCGCCACAACCACCGGCCGCGGCGAACAAGCCGAGGTTCACCGGCAAGCCGAGCCGGATCTGCACGTCGAGATCGGGCCCGCGTATGAAGAAGATCGCGGCCGCGCCCGCACCGATCACGAGCACCTCGATCAGCGCGACCTTCGCGAGACCTTTTCTCCGGTCGCCGACCTTCCACGCCGACAGCGCGAGCAACAGCATCGTCAGCGAGCCGATGCCGAGTGCGCCGAGCTCGCCGTAGCTGAGCGGCTCGAGGCGATGATTCGTGTCGAGCGGCTCGCACTTGACCTCTTCGCCGAGGTTGCAGCCCTGCGCATCGAGCAGGCCGACGTGGATGACCTTGAGCTCGCGAACCTTGCCTTCCACGATCGGATGGCCGTCCCACCATCCGGGCACGATCGTCGGCACGAGCCCACCTGCCAACGCCGTGGCGAACAGCAGGGCCGCCACGAGCGCTAACAGCGCGCCAAAGGCGCGAGGGGCCATGTGAAAATGATATCAGATCTGCAACGCGTCGACGGCAGCCGCAGCGGTGCTCGCGGTGCGGAACAACCCGCGCGTGGCGGGCCGCAGCACGCCCGTCGCGACCGAGTGGTCGAGAAATTGTTGTAGGAGGCCCCAGAACCCGTCGAGGTCGAGGAACACGATCGGCTTCACGTGATAGCCGAGCTGTACGCCGGTCAACACTTCGAAGGCCTCTTCGAGTGTGCCAAACCCGCCTGGCCCGACGACAAATGCGTCGGCGCGCTCGAACATCATCGCCTTGCGCTGATGCATCGTGTCGACCACGTGGAGCTCGCTGAGGCCGCGGTGCGCGACCTCCAGATCGACGAGCGCTTGTGGGATGACACCGACCGCTCTCCCGCCGGCCTCCATGTGAGCATCTGCAAGCACACCCATGAGTCCGCGATGCGCGCCGCCATAGACGAGCGTCAGGTCGCGGCGGACCAGCTCGCGCGCGAGCTCGCGAATGCCGTCCGCGTACGCCGGCATGCCATCCGACGACGACAGGTATACGCATACCGAGCGCACCACGACCGAGTAGTATCACGGCCGTGGATCGGGTCTGGTTCGATCGCAGTTTCGATGAACTGACAACGCATCAGCTGTATCGGATCGTCGAGCTGCGCGAGCGGGTGTTCGTCGTCGAGCAAGCGTGCATCTATCTCGATGCCGACGGGCTCGACCTCCAGGCGCGTCACGTCTGGGCCGAGTCCGCAGATCGGATCGACGCGTATCTGCGGATCGTGCCGGCCGGTGTGAAGTTTCCAGAGCTCAGCATCGGTCGCGTGATCGTCGCGCCGCACGCGCGCGGCACGGGCCTCGGCAAGGAGCTGATGCAACGCGGGATCGAGGCGGCGCGCGGCGTGCCGATCCGGATCGGCGCGCAGGCTCACCTCGAGAAGTTCTACGCGGAGCTCGGGTTCGCGCGGGTCTCCGAAGATTTCGTCGAGGACGGCATCCCGCACCTCGAGATGCTGCGGCGCTAAGCGCGCTGGGTGCGAAACGCCGAACCGAGGACGAGCCATAGGCTCGCGAGCGCGAGCACGATCGCCTCGCGGCCACCGCCGAGCGCGCCGCCGGCCGGTGACAAGAGCTTCGAGAGCGATAGCGCGTGCCAGACATCGCGCAACAGGTACGTGCCCGCGGCCGCGATCGCGATGCCGCCGGCGAGGCCGATGAAGCCGACGACGCGGAAGTAGGGCAGGAGCGCGGAAACTGCCGCCGCGACGATGAAGATCGCGACCCATTCGAGCGGCGCGTAGATATGGAGCCCGAGCCACACGGCAAACCCCACCGCGAGCACGTGCGCGAGCACGCAATACCACCTCGGCACCACCGCCATAGCCTCGCCCAGTATACCCGGACCAGCCGCCGCATTGCACACCATCGGCGCGCATGGTTGGATGCGCGGATGCGCATGATCCTCGTCGGCCCACCGGGAGCAGGAAAGGGCACCCAGGCTGCACGCCTCGTCGAACAATTTCAGATTCCTCACATTTCCAGCGGCGACATGCTGCGCGCCGCGGTCAAAGAGGGAACCAAGCTCGGGCTCGAGGCCGATCACCACATGAAGCAAGGCCACCTCGTGCCCGACGACGTCGTGATCGGCATGATCCTCGAGAGGATCAAGAAGCCGGATTGCGCGCACGGCTTCATGCTCGACGGCTTCCCGCGCACGCGTCCGCAAGCCGAGGCGCTCGATCAGGCGCTCGAGCACGCGAAGGTCGGGCTCGACGCGGTCGTGTTGATCGAGGTCCCCGATCAACTGCTCGAGGAGCGCACCGTCGGTCGCCGCAGCGATCCGGAGACGGGCGTGATCTATCACCTCAAGTACAACCCGCCGCCCGCCGACATCGTCGGCCGGCTCGTGCATCGCAAGGACGACACCGTCGAGGCCGTCAAGATGCGGATGGCGAAGTACCACTCGGAGACCGCGCCGATCATCCCCTACTACATGCAGAAGGGCGTGCTGAAGAAGGTCGACGGCGTCGGCGATCCGGACACCATCACGCAGCGGCTGATCGCCGTACTGAACGACTAATGGCGGGCTTCGACCACACGGCGATCGATCCGAAGTGGCAGGCGTTCTGGGATCGCGAGCAGACGTTCCTGACGCCGACGGATCGCACGCGCCCGAAATACTACGTGCTCGACATGTTCCCGTACCCGTCGGGCGACGGCCTCCACGTCGGTCACCCGAAGGGCTACACGGCGACCGATATCGTCGCGCGCGCGAAGCGAATGATGGGCTTCAACGTGCTGCGCGTGATGGGCTGGGACTCGTTCGGCCTCCCCGCCGAGCGCCGCGCCGAGAAGACCGGCGAGCACCCGAGCGTGATCACGGCGCGCAACATCGCCACGTTCAAGGGCCAGCTCCAGCGGCTCGGCCTGTCGTACGACTGGACGCGCGAGCTCGCAACGAGCGATCCGAGCTACTACAAGTGGACGCAGTGGATCTTCGAGGTCCTCTACGAGTGCGGCCTCGCGTATCAGGCGGAGGTTCCCGTGAACTTCTGCCCGGCGCTCGGCACCGTGCTCGCGAACGAAGAGGTCCACGACGGCAAGTACATCGAGACCGGCGATCCGGTCGAGAAGCGCCTGCTCAAGCAGTGGATGCTGCGGATCACCGACTACGCCGATCGCCTCGACGAGGATCTCGCCTCGCTCGACTGGCCGAACGGCGTGCTGAAGCTCCAGCACGACTGGATCGGCAAGTCGGTCGGCGCGAACGTGAAGTTCGCGGTCGAAGGTCACGGCGACATCACGGTGTTCACGACCCGCCCCGACACGCTGTTCGGCGGCACGTGGGTCGTGCTCGCGCCGGAGCATCCGCTCGTCGACGCGCTGACGACCCCCGAGCAACGCGCCGCGGTCGAGACCTACAAGGCCGAGGTCGGCAAGCGCAGCGAGCGCGATCGCGCGGTCGAAGCCGCCGATGCGCCGAAGACCGGCGTGTGGACCGGCGCGTACGCGACGAACCCGGTCAACGGCAAGCAGATTCCGGTGTGGATCGCGGACTACGTGCTCGCGAGCTACGGCACGGGCGCGGTGTTCGCGTGCCCGGCGGGCGACGAGCGCGATCACGCGTTCGCGACCAAGTTCGGCCTGCCGATCATCGAGGTCGTGAAGGGCGGCGAGGACGTCCAGAAGGCGCCGTACACCGGCGACGGCCCGCACGTGAACTCGGGCTTCCTCGACGGCCTGAACAACGAGCAAGCGAAGACGAAGGTCATCGCGTGGCTCGTCGAGCACGGCCGCGGCGAAGGAACGATTCGCTATCGCCTCCGCGACTGGTTGTTCTCGCGCCAGCGCTACTGGGGCGAGCCGTTCCCGCTGATCGATCTCGGCGATGGCACCGTGAAACCGGTGCCGGTCGCGAACCTGCCCGTCACGTTGCCGGAGCTCGCGGATTACAAGCCGACGGCTGATGGTCGGCCGCCGCTCGCGCGCGCGACGGAGTGGTTGAAGACCACCGATCCGGACACCGGCAAGCCGGCGACGCGCGAGACCAACACGATGCCGCAGTGGGCGGGATCGTGCTGGTACTACCTGCGCTTCATCTCGCCGACGCTGGCAACGGCCGCGTGGGATCGCGAAGAAGAGAAGTACTGGATGCCGGTCGACCTCTACGTCGGCGGCGCGGAGCACGCGGTGCTTCATCTGCTGTACGCGCGGTTCTGGCACAAGGTGCTGTTCGACGCGGGCCTGGTCTCGACGAAGGAGCCGTTCCAGCGGCTCGTCAACCAAGGCATGGTCCACAAGGGCTCGTTCCACGATCCGGTGAATCGCAAGCACTACGCGTTCGACGAGGTCGAGGATCGCTCGCACAAGATCGTCGACGGCAAGCCGCTGGATCCGAAGACCGACAATCTCGGTCGGTTGTCGCAAGGCGATTGGTACGCGAAGGGCAGCGACATCAAGCTCGAGACCAAGCTCGATAAGATGTCGAAGAGCCGCTACAACGTCGTCAACCCCGACGACATGTGCCGCGAGTACGGGGCGGACGCGATGCGTCTCTACGAGCTGTTCATGGGGCCCGTCGAGGACGGCGTCGAGTGGGAAACCACCGGTGTCGCCGGCACGCGGCGGTTCCTCGATCGCGTATGGCGCTTGCTCGTCGTTCCTGCAGATCCGCCGGCGACGGTCGAGACGCTCGGGACAAAAGTCCGACCCGACGCAGGGCTCGATAACAAGGACCTCGAGCGCGCGCTGCACGCCGCGATCAAGAAGGTCTCGCAGTCGGTCACCGACATGCGCTTCAACACGTCGATCTCGGAAATGATGTCGTTCGTGAACGAGGCGACCAAGGCCCCCGCGATTCCGACGCCGTGGTTCGAAGCATTCGTGAAGGTCCTGTCGCCGTTCGCGCCGCACCTCTGCGAAGAGATCTGGCAGCGCCTCGGTCACACGACGACGATCGCGTACGAGCCGTGGCCGGCGTACGACGAGGCGAAGCTCGCGCGCGACACGCTGAAGATCGGCGTCCAGGTCATGGGCAAGCTGCGCAGCGAGATCGAAGTGCCTGCCGATGCGACCCAGGAAGCGATCCTCGCGGCGGCGAAGGCCGACGAGAAGATCCAGGGCTTCATCGCCGGCAAGGAGATCAAGCGCGAGGTCTACGTGAAGGGTCGGCTCGTCAACCTGGTGGTCGGATGACGGAAGCGAGCGCGTGCGCGCTGCTGAAGGCGCGGTTCGAGAAGGCCGGCTACAAGATCGTCGAGAACGTCGCGTTCGACGAGGACGGCGTCGCGTTCGAGGTCGATGGCTTCGATGCGGCGAAGCGCGTCGGCTACGAGTACATCACCGATGAAGCGGGCGACACGTGGGACGTCGACAACGACGTGATCGCGAAGCTCGCCGAACGCCGCGACGCGGGGGAGCTGTTCATCCTCGTCGTCGGTGAATCCGAGGCGCCGGATGCCGCGGCGCTCGGGCGCGCGGCCGATCTGTTCCTCGGCCAGCTCGCCGAGATCGAGCGCGACGGCAAGAAGCCGGCCAAGAAGGGCACGGCAAAGGTTGCGAAGTCTGCACCGGCCAAACCTGCGGCGAAGAAGCCGGCAGCGAAGCCGGCCGCCAAGAAGCCCGCCGCGAAGAAGAAGTAAGCGACTACCTGTCGGTCAGCGCTTCGAGGAACGCGACGACGTCGTCGATCTCGTCGTCGTTCAAGTGCGGCTGCTGACCCGGCGCGCGGTCGTACGGCACTTCCTGTTGATTCACGTTGCCCTTGTCGGCATCCGGCAGGTCGTCGAACTTGGTCCCGCCCGGATACCAGAGCTCGGGGTTCGTATCGCGCGTCACGTAGAACTTCACGACGTCGTGAAGATCATCGAACCGGCCGTTGTGAAAGTACGGCCCGGTGACCGCGACGTTGCGGAGCGTCGGCACCTTGAACGCACCGCACAGGCTTTCGAGATCGACGCCGTCGGGGAGCTTCTGCGCGATGCCGGGCGCCTGGCACAGGCCGAGATCGAAGTGATTCGGATCGGCGTTGTCGGTGATCGCCGTGTTCCGCGGCACGCCGAGGTTGTCGTACGTGTGATCGGTGAACAGCCAGTCGGCGGGCTCCTTCGAATTCGGATCGCCGGCGTGACACGCGATGCAGTTGCCCTTGTCGGGATCCTGGAACAGCGCGAACCCGCGCGCGGCCTTGGCCGACAGCGGCTTGTCGCCGCGCAGGTACGCATCGAAGTCGGAGTTGAACGGACGAAACGCACTTGTCTGCTCGTACGCCGCGATCGCATCCGCGAGATCGTCGAACGCGTGCTGATCGTCGTCGAGCGCCGAAGGTCCGTACACCGTCGTGAACTGGCTCGCGTACTTCGCGGCGCGGACCTTGGCGATCACTGCACCGGCGTTCGGGTTGTTCATCTCGCGCGGATTCAAGAACGGGCCCTGTGCCTGCTGCGCGAGCGAGTCCGCGCGACCGTCCCAGAACTGGCCGCCGGTCGGCGTCGGGCCGTCGTTCGGATCGTCCTCGAAGTGAAACACCGGACTGAACATCGCGTACATCGCCGTCGGCGTGTTGCGCGTGCCCGTCACGTTCTTCACGGCACCGGCGGCAACGCCGTCGACCTTCGAGTGGTTGTCGCCCGCGAACGCCCGCTTCGGATCGTGACACGACGAGCACGCATCGCCTTTCGGCTCCGACAGGTTCACGTCCTCGAACAACAGCTTGCCGAGCTGCTCCTTCGCGGACAGCGAAGCCGATTGCTTGCCGGCGCTGAGCGACGCGTCGTCGGTCGCGTTCGTCGTCGTGCATGCGACGAGCGGAAGAGCACACGGCACGGCGAGCAATAGGCGAGTCCAAGGCTTCATGCCCAAGCTCGTTCAGCAAGCGATGTGCCGGCCTTAATGAGAACGAGCGACCAACGAGTTACTCGTCGATCGCTCGAGGTTCGCCGCGCTCGCGCGAAACGGCGAGCGTTCCCGCACGGGAACTGTCGGAAGAAAAGAACCGGCGCGCGACACCACCAAGTGATGTGAGGGGAAGCCCGGCAGTGCCGCGCGCCGAAAGTGAGTTACGCGCTCGCGGTGTGGCCGGCGATGCCGTTGCCCGCGGTGTGCGCGAGCTCGGCCGCTGCCTTCGTCGTCTCGCGCGCCGACTTGACGGCGCCCGAGATCAGCTGCTCCGCGCTGCCGAGCGTCTGCGCGACGCCGTCATCTACGCGCTGGCCGAGCTTGCGCGCGAACCGGAACAACGATGCGGCCGACTTTTCCGCGAGCTCGATCGAGTGATCGAACACGACGCGGAGCTCCGCGCGCGCATCCTGGAGCACCGCGATCGCGGTCGACTGGCTACGGTCGACGACGTCGAGCGCGAGGTGCGCGACGCCGGGGACAAAGCCGGCCGGGGTGGTACGAGCTTCGGGCTTGGTGGGCGAGATCGAGGTTTCCTTCGACATGCAGACACTCTAAGACGCAATGCGTCATCGTGCATTATCGCGGTGCTAACACGATCTAACGCGTTGCGTTAAACGCTATTCATGACTCGGGTTTTCGACAATACTCTAGCAATGGAGCGCGAATTCATTCCGATCCAAGTCGCAGTGCTCACCGTCTCGGACTCGCGCACTCTCGAGACCGACACGAGCGGTCGCTACATCGCGGATGCGATGGCGAGGGCGGGCCACACGATCGCCGCGCACGTCATCGTGAAGGACTCCGAGATCCTGATCCGCGCGCAGCTCGCGCAGTGGATCGCGGATCCCGGCGTCGACGTCGTGATCGCGACCGGTGGTACCGGCGTGACGCCGCGCGACGTCACGCCCGAAGCGCTCGCGCCGCTCGTGACGAAGCACATCCCCGGTTTCGGCGAGCTGTTCCGCCAGCTGTCGTACGCGGAGATCGGAGCAGCGACGATCCAGAGTCGCGCGGATGCGGCGCTGTGCGGCTCGACGTACGTGTTCCTGCTGCCGGGCTCGACGAACGGCGTGAAGCTCGGCGTCGACAAGATCCTCGTCTCGCAGCTCGATCACCGCACGCGGCCATGCAACTTCGTCATGCTGCTCCCGCGGATCAAGAACGAGCCTACAGGGCGAGCCTGAGAGGCATGGTACCGTTGTAGACGATGGCCAGTACGCTCGAATCAGCGTTGCAACGGGCGCTGTCGGTTCGCCTGAACCTCCAGATCAGCCTGTCGCAGCTGCCGATCATCGAGGAGTGGATGGACATCCATCTCGATCGCTGGCTCGAGCACAACCCGACGCCGCCCGACATGCCCGACGGCGAATCGGTGTCGTTCCTCGCGATGCTCGGCAGCGATCTTCGCCGCGTGTGGTGGGGCGCGTGGGGCGATCCGCGTGGGTTCGTGCCGCGGATGGCCGACTACTTCAAGCTGTGCAACATCGCGAAGCAGGACGCGCACCTGCTCGATCAGATCGGCGAGCAGCTCGAGCCGAAGCTCGTCGGTTCGTGGATCGGCGTGTGGGGCGGCAAGGTCGTCACCGGCTGGCACTTCTGGGATCCGCAACCGTGGGCGAAGGTCGAGGCGATGTTCGGCACCCACGAGGCGAAGTACGCGATCAAGAAGTGGGTCGACGATCATCACGTCACGCGGATCGAGCGGTTCTCGCAATCGATCGGCGAGGCGGCGTACTCCGAGATCGAGCTCGCGATTCCCGGCGACTCGGTCGACCAGCAAGTCGCGACGCTGTCGGCGGCGTTCGATCGGTTCACCGGCGCGCCGCTCGATCCGGCGATCATGGATCGGTTTCGCAGCGCGACCGTTCCGCAGTTCGGGCTCGCGCTGCGGATCCGCGGCGGCAAGATCGTGCGCGTCGGCGGGCTCGCCCCGGGCCTCGCCCTCGAGACGGTCAAGCGGGTCGCTGATGACGCGAAGGTCGCGGTCGAGCCGAAGCTCGACAATCTGGTCCGCGCACTCGGCGAGGGCATCGTCCGCGTCGAATACGGTCGCGCGGGCGAGCGCGCCGGCGTCGATGTCTATCTCGAGCCGGCCGATGCCGCCGCCAGGCCGTCCGCGGGCGCTGCACCGCCGCCGTCCGAAGCGAACTAGTGCCGCGGATCGACTACCTGCTCGCGACCGACGATCAGTTGATCGCGCAGTCGGAGGTCGATCGCTATCGCGCCTCGGGACCGGGTGGTCAGCATCGCAACAAGACCGAGAGCGCCGTCCGCTTGCGCCATCGCGCGAGTGGCGTGTCCGCGATCGGGGAGGACAGCCGCTCGCAAGCCGAGAACAAGCACCACGCGGTGCGCCGGTTGCGCTCCGCGATCGCGCTCGAGCTCCGCGAACCGGTGGAGATCCAGGGTTTCGTGCCATCGCGGCGGCTCGCCGCATTCGTCGCGGCCGGCACGGCGCCCCTCGGTGCGAAGACCCGGCAGACCGGCGAGTACTGGGCCGCGATCGGCGAGCTGCTCGATCTGCTCGTCGCCGGCAACCTCGAGATCGCGATGACCGCGCAGCGGTTGGGCATCACGACCGGTGCGCTGTCGAAGCTGCTGCTCCACGACGACCTCGTCGCGCGCACGGTCAACGATCTGCGCCGCGCAGCGCAGATGCGGCCACTTCGTTAGACCGCGCGCAACACGCTCGGCGGCAACTGCGCGCGGAGCGACATTCCGCCCGGCGTCGCCGAGCCTTCGAGCCAGCACACGCCGCCCTTCTTCAACACGAGGCCCTCGCCGTGGCGGCCATCGCCGAACGCGAGCCACGCGATCAGCTCGCCGAGCCACGGCTCGTGACCGACGACGGCGACCGCGTGATACTTCTCCGCGCCGCCCGCGTACTCGCTGATCAGTGCGAGGAGCTCGGCGCGCGGCGACTGGGTCAACAGCTCGGTCGCCATCGGCACGCCACCACCGAGCGGAGCGAGCAACTCGGCCGTGCGGTGCGCGCGCAACCACGGGCTCGTGTACAGGCGATCGAGCTTCCAGCCGAGCCGCTTGAGCCCGCGCGCGACGCCCTTGAACTTGCGCTCGCCGGCGCTCGTCAGCCGTCGCGCGGCATCGTCTTCGAGCAACTTCTTGTCCTCGGCGATGGCGTGTCGGATCACGAGCAAGTTCATGGGACGAGCATACGTTGACAGGCCGCGATGCACGTGCGAAAGCCGGCGCATGATTCGCCTCGCGCTCGTGTTTTCGTTCGTGGCTGCCGCATGCGGTGGCAGCAAGTCCGAGCCTGTGAAATCTGCTCCCGAGGGCCACGAGATGAAGGGCGAGGAGAACATGCCGCCCGAGCTCGCGAAGTTTCACGACACGCTCGCACCGCGCTGGCACGCCGCGAAGGGCCCCGAGCGGATGAAGAGCACGTGCGACGCGCTGCCCGACTTCAAGGCCGGCGCGACGACGATCGCCGCGGCGCCGGCGCCGAAGGGCGCGACCGAGGAAGCGTGGACGAACGGCGCGGGCAAGCTCGCGGCCGCGCTCGAAGAGCTCGAGGCCGAGTGCAAGGCGAACGACGCCGCGAAGTTCGAGACCGCGTTCGAGCAGGTCCACATCAGCTTCCACGGCCTGCTCGAGGTCGCGAGCGGCGAGCACGGCGAGCACGGTGAGTCTGACGAGCACGCCGACCACCCGATGTGACAGCGCTCGGTCGAGCGTTGGGACAGCCGCCGGTGTCTCCTCCGGCGTGGTAGATCGATTCCATGACGAAGGAGCTGTGGCGCCTCGGTGATCAGTACGAAGGCGGCCCGATCGATCCTGCGTCGTGCGATCCGGATCCGATCGTCGAGGTCCGCAGATGGATCGCATCGGCCGTCGCGCACCCGGTGCCGACCGCAAACGCGATGACGCTCGCGACCGTCGACGAGCAAGGCCGGCCGGCCGCGCGGATCGTGCTGCTCAAGGAAGTCGACGAGCGCGGGTTCGTGTTCTTCACGAACTACGACTCGCGCAAGGGCCGCGACCTCGCCGCCCATCCGTTCGCGGCGCTCGTTCTGTTCTGGGAGCCGCTGCAGCGCCAGATCCGAATCGAAGGCCGGATCGAGAAGGTCGACGCCGCCGCTTCGGACGCGTACTTCGCATCGCGCCCGCGCGGCAGCCAGGTCGGCGCGATCGCGTCTCCGCAATCCGCGGTGATCGAGAGCCGCACCGCGCTCGAAGCGCTGGTCGCGAAGGTCGAGCGCACGTACGGCGATGCGATGCCCGAGCGCCCCGCATTCTGGGGCGGCTATCGCGTCGTGCCCGAGATGATCGAGCTGTGGCAGGGCCAGCCGTCGCGCTTGCACGATCGCGTGCGCTATCGCGTCGAAGGCGCTGGCTGGGCGCGCGAACGCCTCGCGCCGTAGTGCCGCGGGCCACGTACGTACGTCGCGCGAGAGCATGCCCTCCCGAAACACGTACGTACCGTTCGTAACGGCCAGGGCATCGCGATTCAGCGTACGCATGACACGCGCGTCATGGCCGTACGCGTTTCGGGAGGGCACGTGGTCACGCGACGTACGTACAGACGGACTGCTATCGCGCCCATCTGCCAACTGCTCGTGACCGGGCTGGATTTTAGCTCGCCTTGACATAGTGTTCAGGTGACACCATCATAGTGTCACATGAACACCAACTCAAACGTTCGTGCGACCAGCGCCTCGGCGATCGGCGCGCGGCATCAGCACGCCGGCCGAAATGGCCAGGACGCCGCCGCCACCTTCGTCGGTCCGTTGGCGGCGCAGGCGGTCGCGGAAGCCGGCCATGGTGTCGCGGTTGCGGTGGTCTGCGACGGGTGTTCTAGCGGTGCGAGCTCGGAAGTCGGCGCCCGGCTCGGCGCGCGTTGGTTTGCCGAGAGGCTGGGCCAGGCGCTCGCGAACGGGGCCGAGGTCGAAGATCGCGCGACCTGGGAAGCGGCCCGGCGTGATGTCGCAGCGCGGTTACGATCGGTCGCCGAGCTTGGCGAGCTCGCGACGTCGTCTGCGATCGAACGGGCGATCGATGCCGATGCGGTGCACGAGCTGTTGCTGTTCACGATCGTCGCCGCGGCGATCACGCCCGACGGTGCCGCGGTGTGGGCGCTCGGCGATGGCGCGTATGGCTGTGATGGCGCGATCCACGTGCTCGGACCGTTCGCGGAGAACGCGCCGCCGTACCTCGCGTACGACCTGCTCGGCGATCCGCGCGAGGCGCACTTCGAGGTGCTTTCGTCAGCGCAGCGGATCGTGATCGCGACCGACGGCGCCGCGGATCTCGAGTACGACCTCGCGGCGTTCGGTACGACCTCGACCGCGAACCCGGATGCGCTGCGCCGCCGGCTCGCGCTCCTCGCGCGTTCGGAAGAGCGGATCGCGTGGGGCGAGGGGCGCGTCCATCGCTCGCCGGCGATCCTCCAGGACGATTGCGCCGTCGCGATCCTCGAGAGGCTCGCGTGACGGCGGTCTACATCGACGGAACGCGCGTGACGCTCGCGCCGCAGATCTTGCTCGGGCAGGGCGGCGAGGCGGAGGTCTACGACCTCGGCGACGGCCGCGTCGTGAAGTGGTGGAAGCCGCCGGAGCATCCTGACTTCGAGGGCCTGCCCGACGCGCAAGCCGCCGCGCGCCGCCGGATCGCGGAAGCACCGGCGAAGCTGCGCGCGCTGCCGGGGAACTTGCCGCGCGCGGTCGTCGCACCGTGTGGCTTCGCACTCGCGGCGAAGCGCTCGACCGAGGTCGTCGGCTACGTGATGCCGAAGGTCTCCGGCACGCCGCTGCACTCGCTCGGCGAGCCGAAGTGGCGGCGCGATCATCCGACGCCTGGCGCGGAGGTCGTCGCGGCGCTGCTCGCGCTCCACGACGCGATCTCGGGGCTCCACCGCGCCGGGATCGTGATCGGCGACTGCAACGACCTCAACGTGCTCGTCGCGGGTCGCGACGTTCACCTGATCGACGTCGATAGCTACCAGTTCGCGAGCTATCGCTGCGACATGTTCAGCGAGCGGTTCGTCGATCCGCGGCTGTGCGACGCGCAAGGCGTGCCGATCAAGCCACACGATCGCGATAGCGACTGGTTCGCGTTCGCGGCGATGGCCCTGCGCTCGCTGCTCGGCGTCGGGCCGTGGGGCGGCGTTCATCAACCGGCCGCGGCCTCGCAGCGCTGCCCGGCTCCGGCACGCCCCGCGCGCCGGCTCAGCGTGCTCGGCGATGCGATTGTCTATCCGCGCGCGGCGCGCCCGCTCGCGATCTTGCCCGACGAGCTGCTCGGCGCGTTCCGCAACATCTTCGAGCGCGATCAACGCGGTGCGTTTCCACGCGTCCAGCTCGAGCGCCTGCAGCTTCGCCCGTGTGCGACCTGCGGCGACGAGCACGCACGCCTGCGCTGCCCGAGCTGCCAGACCCGCACGCACGTGCCGCCGGCGACGATCCATGGCCGGCTGACGTGGAGCGTGCTCGCTCAGCGGCCAACGCCCGCGACGCTCGAGGTCGGCACCGCGCCGTCGCCGCGTGGCGTGTGGCTCGCGGGCGATGCACTGATCCGCGGCACGCACCTCGGGCCGGAGCGGATCGGCTCGGTGCTCGCGAACCTGACCCACGCGTGGGTCGGCGCGAAGCTCGGCGTTGGGTTCTATCGCGCGGGCGGCTACGTGGTCGGGTTCGTGTTCCGGCCCGAGCACGGCACGCTCGACGATCGCGTCCCGTTGCCGAAGCTGCGCGGTCAGCTCGCCGACGCGCACGCCGTGATCGGCGACGACCGCGCGTGGTTGTTCGTCACGCTCGTCGACGCGGGCAAGCTGGTCACGACCTGCATCGTGATCGGCAGCGACGCGCGCGTGCTCGCGGCGGATCCGCTGCCCGATCAACCGTGGCTCGCCGGCCTCGGCGGTGCGTGCGCCGCCGGTCCACATCTGTTCGTGCCCACCGACGAAGGCATCGCGCGCATCGAAGTGGTGCAGGGCGCGATCGCGCACACCCGCACGTTCCCCGAGACCGCCGTGCTCGTCGGCGCCGGCGATCACCTGTCTCTCGCACCCGGCGGCATCGCTGTCGCACGCCGCCGCGACGCAGTTCTTCTCCAACTCCAATGAAAGGTCATATGACGACGCTCCCCGTTCCATCTCACTTCGACCCGAAGCGCGCCGCCGCGTGGGACTACCGTCCCGATGCTGCCGCGCTTGCAACGTCTGCCGCCGGTTGGCGCAAGCAGCACGCGATCAAGCCGTCGGCCGCCGACGAGCGACGCGTGCACGTGCTCCTGATCGACGTCCAGAAGGACTTCTGCTTCCCCGAGGGGACGCTGTACGTCGCCGGACGCAGCGGCACCGGCGCGATCGATGACTCGCGGCGAATCGCCGAGATGATCTATCGCAACCTCGGTGCGATCACCGACATCACGACGACGCTCGATACGCACCTCGCGTATCAGATCTTCTTCGCGAGCTTCTGGCTCGATCGCAACGATCAGGTGCTCGCGCCGTTTCGCACGATCACCGCGGACGAGATCGCTCGCGGCGACGTTCGCCCGAACCCGGCGATGGCAAAGTGGCTGTGCGGCGGTAACTACCCGTGGCTATGCAAGCAGGTCGAGTACTACTGCAAGGAGCTCGAGCGCGCCGGGAAGTACCAGCTCTACCTGTGGCCGCCGCACTGCCTGCTCGGCTCCGACGGCCACGCGCTCGCCGGCGTGATCCACGAGGCGCGACTGTTCCACGCGTACGCGCGAACCGCGCAGTCGCACGTCGAGGTCAAGGGCGGCAATCCGCTGACCGAGAACTACTCGGTGCTCCGGCCCGAGGTCACGTCGCGGTTCGATGGCCTGCCGCTCGGCCAGCGCAACACCCAGTTCGTCCACACGCTGCTCACCGCCGACGCGGTCGTGATCGCGGGTCAGGCCGCGAGCCACTGCGTGAAGAGCACGATCGATGACCTCCTCGCCGAGATCGTCGCGCACGACGCGAACCTCGCGAAGAAGGTCTACCTCGTCACCGACTGCATGTCGGCGGTCACCGTCCCTGACGGCAAGGGCGGGTTCGCCGCTGACTTCACCGACGACGCGACGGCCGCGCTGCAGCGGTTCGCTGCGGCCGGCATGCACCTCGTCACTTCCACCACCCCGATCGCCAGCTGGCCTGGCCTGTAGGAGCATCCATGTCCGACGATGATGATGACAAGATCAAGAAGCTGCTCGAGGACGCGCATACGAAAGGCGCGCTCTCCGCGAAGGCGTTGACCGCGCTCGACGTCGTCGATGTCGGCGCGCAGATCCAGGCCGGCCTCGGCGTCACGATCGACGACATCAGCGCGAGCGAAGTCGTCCTGCTGACGATGATGCCGGATGACTCGGCGTCGATCGCGTCGGCCGGCAACACCGATGCGGTGCGCGACGGTCACAACTTCGTCCTCGATGCATTGCGCCGGTCGAAGCAGTCCGGCGAGGTGCTCGCGCACACGCGCTACCTCAACGGTCACGTGTTGTGCCCGTACACCTCGCTCGATCATGCGGTGGCGATGACGAAGGCGAACTACGATCCGGTTCACGGCACGCCGCTGTTCGATCAAGCGTGCGTCGTGCTCGGCACCGTGATCGCGAAGGCGCAGGAGCTCCAGCAGGCCGGCATCGCGGTGCGTACCGTCACGTTGATCATCACGGACGGTGGAGACTACGGCTCGACCCGCGCGAAGGCTGCCGACGTTCAGGCGATCGTGCGCGACATGCTCGCGCAGGAGAATCACATCGTCGCCGCGATGGGCATCTCCGACGGCTCGACCGACTTCAAGAAGGTGTTCCAGGCGATGGGGATCCCGGATCGCTGGATCCTGACGCCGGGCAACTCGGCCTCGGAGATCCGGCGCGCGTTCCAGGTGTTCTCCCAGTCGGCGGTCAGAGCCTCGCAGGGCGTACAGCTAGGCGGATTTTCGAACTAGGCCAACGGCGGCGGCGACCTCGTCGCGATAGGCGAGCCACGCGGCGAGCGTGCGCTCCATCGCGGCGATCACGCCCGCGTACTCGGCGGGCGCGACGTGATCGAAGCAGCGCCAGGCCGCCTCGCGGTGCGAGCCCTCGACCCGGCGATGCGCTTTCGTCAGCGCGAGCGCGTCGAGCGGCAAGCCGTAGTGGACGACGAGCGGGTGGTTCTCGAGCGGCGGCACCGGCCGCTTCGGCGCGTTCGGATCGAGCTCGCCGCGCTCCTTGTCGGTGCCCTCGAGGAAGATCGTCGTCACCGCCGCGGCTTGCGCCCAGCCGTGGCGCTGGGTGTGCTCGTCGATCACCGCGCGAAACGCGCGCGCGTGAGGCCCGAGCACGACGTGCTCGAAGCGCGACAGGTCCATGCCGAGCCCGCGCGGATACTCGAGGAACAGCTCGGGGTGCGGTTTTCCCGCGATCACGCCGCCGGTCTCTTCCTCGTACAGATTCTCGGCGAGGTCGCGGCGAACCTCGGCGACCGGGCACTGGACGTACGCCCAGCCGACGAGCACCGGGAAGTCGCGCACGTACGTCGCGTACTCCTGCTCGAAGTGGAGGTGCAGCTTGTCGCGCGGCACCGTGCCATCGCCGAACGATGGCCACGCCCAGTGGACCTTGCGCTCCATGACCTGGAGCAGCGCCTCGCGAAACTCTGCGCGGTTCACTTCACCAGCTTAGCATTCAGGTCGAGGTGGACGCCTGTTCCAACGAGTGTCGGCACGACGCCCGTCACACGCAGCGACACCGGTAGGTCACCCGCCGACAGCTCGCGATCGACAAAGATGTCGCGGAGCAGCTCGCCGAACGACGTCGTGAGAGCGCCGTCGAAGTCTGCCGCGCGGGTCGCGAGCGCACCTACGAGATCGGCGTAGCAGGGAACGAGCGTCGTCGGCGCGCGTTCGCACGCGAGCTCGAGCGCGCCGAGCGACACCGTGGGTGAGAGACCCGCCGCGAGTCGAAGATCCACCGCGCCGTAGACTCGCCCGACGGTGAGCCCGCCGTCGCTCAGGTTCACCCGCCCGTCCGCCGCGAGTCGCAGATGATCACCTTCGCGCGTGATCACCGGCGGCAGCGCGAGGCGCGGCGGCGACAACCGCACGGTCAGCATCTCCGCGACCGTCGGATCGGTATTGAACCGGCGATCGAGCCCGACCTCGGCGAGCCGGCGATCGAGCCAGCCGGTCCGCCACAGCTCGTACAGCATCGCGTTCAACGCGTCCGCATCGAGATCGATCGCGAGCGATGCCGGCACCGGCGGCGGCGCGTGCGTCGTCGCGATGTGCGGCGGCAACACGCCACCCGGTGCCCCTCCGATCGCGACCGCGAACGGCAGCGCACCGTACGCGCGATCCGCGATCTCGACCGGATCCGCACAGAACGTGAACGCGAGCGTCTGGCCTTCCGCGAGCTCGAACGGCGGCGGCGGCGCGAGTGCGGTGACGAGCATCGCGCTGAGCTCGCGGTTCGCGAGCCGCGTCGCGAGCTTGCTGGTCAGATCGACCTTGCTGTTCAGCCACTGCAAGAAGCCGTTCGCGACCTCGACCCGCGCCGACGCGGCGACGCGAAAGTGCAGCTGGGTATCCGCCTTCTCCGGCACCGCGACAAGCACGATCGGCACCGTCACCCGCTCGAACGCGATCCGCGCGGTCGCTCGCACGTAGCCATGCGGCGCCCCCTCGGTGCCGAGCAACGCCGCATCGAGCGGATGCGTCTCGAACCGTGCCCACTCGAGCGCGAACGCATCGATCGAGTGATACGCCCCGACCGGAAAGATCGTCTCGCCGCGGAGCTGGTCGTCGATCACGCTGCGGATCTCGCCAGCGATCTGGTCGAGCAGCGCCTGGCCGACGATCACGCGACCGCTGCACGCGGGCGCTTTCGGATCCTGAAACGGGCCGACGAGTTGCGTCGCTCCGACCTCGCGCACGTAGTCGCCGCGATACGCGACGCGCCAGCGCTCGCGCACGAGCCCCGGGCCGCGTCCCTCACTCGTGTGAATCACGCGCGAGGCGATCGCGTCCGGCACGGTGCCGGCGGGGAGCGTGACCACGAGATCGTGCCCGGTGCTGCGGCCGGCGAGCGCGACGAACGCGAGAGCGTGGAGCGCGACCACGCCTGCTCCGAGCGCTGTCGTCAGGGCCTTCACAGCCGGAACACCACGAGCACGGTCACGAGCTCCCACGCGACGATCCACAGCGTGCACGCGACGACGCTCGCGGTCATCCCGCGCGTCACCGCATCGGCCTCCGGCTTCGCCGCGCCGCCCTTCGCGACGACATCGCTCGCGAGCCCCCACGCGTAGATCCACACGAGGAACGCCGCGCGCACCGCATAGCGGAGTCGCTCTGGCCGCGGATCGAGCAGGTCGCCCGTCAACAGCTGCCACGCGTGCGGGACGTCGTACGCGCGACACACCAGCAGGCCGCCGAGGATCATTCCGAGTGCGAACACCACCGCGACGATCGCGTAGCTGATCGCGACCGCGAGCCACGCCGGCGCCCACAGGTACGCGCGGCGATCGATCCCGAGCGCATCGAGCGCGAGCGTCTGCTTCGTCAGGCCCATCGAGCCGAGCCACGCGTTCGTCGCGCTGCCCGATGCCGCGACGAACAACAGCGCCGACAGCGCCGGCGCGAGCGCGACGACATGGGCGCCGCCGATCTGGCGGAGCAGCGCATCCGGCCGCACGCCTGCGCCGCCGATCTTGCTGATCACGAACAGGACCGTGTAGCCGATCAGCGTCGACACGATCGCGTAGAACACCAGCGGGCGGAGCAGCGTCTGCAGCACGACTCGCTTCGCGATCACCGCGAAGTCGCGCGGATACTTGACGAGCTGGCGCGGCGCCAACCACGCCGCCGTCGCGGCGACGCGAAACGGTGCGATCAGCGGCTCGACGACGCGACCGACCTTCGCCAGCGCCGAGCGCGGAACCGCGGGCCCGCGCGGCGGCGGCTTGTCGCCGTGCTGATCGAGATGCTCGACGAGCGCGGCCTCGAGCTCGACCAACCAGCGCCCGCGCTCGCTCGCGTCGTGGCCCGGGTCTTCGAGCGCGCCCGGCCAGCGATCCGCGAACAACTGGTCGAGCTTGCGATCCGCGAGCGACAACAAGAACAACCGATCCGCGACGCCGGCTGCGAGCGCGACATCGTGCGTGACGACGATTGCCGAAACGCCCAGCGCTTTGACTTGCTCGCGGATCAACCGCGCGAGCACGCGGACGCGCTGCGGATCGAGGCCGACGCTCGGCTCGTCGAGGAACAGCAGCTTGCGCTTGCTCGCGAGGACGCGCGCGACCGCAACGCGCTGCGCTTGCCCGCCCGACAACCGGGTCACCGGCGTTCCCGGCGCCGCGAGCTCGGCCTCCAGGCCGACGCGCTCGAGCCACGCGTCGGCATCGCGTTCGTCACCGCCGCCGTGGCGCAGCGCGAGCTCGAGGTTGCCGCGGACGTCGAGGTGATCGAACAGCGCGCCGCGCTGCGGGACCAAGCCGAGCTGATCGCGATCGAGATCGAGCTGCGTCGCGACGATCTCGAACCCGGCGTGCTCGAGCTCTTCGCGCTCGAACAGCACGCGCGCGAACGTCGACTTGCCGGCGCCCGATCCGCCGAGCAGCACGACGACTTCACCCGCGCCGATCTCGAGGTCTATTCCATCGATCAGCACGCGGCCGTCGGGAAGCGCGACGCGCAGGCCGCGAACCGCGAGCGGTGCCACCATCACTGGCGACGTTAGCCCAACTCGTTCGACACGCCTACATTCCCGCCGTTGCGACGAATCTCGCAACTCCGCGATCTGCGCCGTCAAGCGAAAACGGGAACCGCGCGCGAAGTCGGTTGTCTCAATTCTCGATCGCAAGGCACGTCGCCGAGCGGTAACCGCCGAGGAGGCAGCGCCCAACCCAGCGCGCCACCGGCACTGCCAGAGGCTTGTCCACATGTCTGCTCTCGCCCTTCACTTCAAGATCTTTCGCGGTGACCGCCTCGTGCGGGAAGAGACCCTCCGCCAGACCGTCATCAAGATCGGCAAGGTGTCGTCCGCGCACCTGCGCGTCGACGACGACTCGGTCAGCCGGATGCACGCGATCCTCGAGGTCGATACGCGCGGCGATGTCCACGTGATCGATCTCGGATCGACGCGCGGCACGTTCATCAACGGCCACAAGGTCAACAAGGCGAAGCTCGAGACCGGCGACGCGATCCAGGTCGGCGACGTCCGGATCGAGGTCGCGTTCGCGCGCACCGACGAGGTGATCGCGCCGCCGGTGATCCTCGCGCCGCCGCCGCCGCCGGCTCCGATCGTCCGCACGCCCGTCGCACCGCCCGCGATCCCGTTCGCGACCGCGCCGCAGGAAGATGATCTCACCGGCGCGAAGGCGATCGAGGTCGCCGCGATGCTCGGCGACTCGGTCGTCGGCGTGAAGCACTGCATCGATCCGAAGAGCGGCAAGGTCTCCTCGAAGACCTGGGGCCTGTTCGCTGCCGGCGCCGCGTGCCTCGTGATCGCGGCGATCGCGTTCGCGGTGTCGGTCCACACCGCCGCGTACAACAAGGGCGGCCTCGACTACGTCGTTCACACGCTGCACAAGCCGGCCTATTCGTTCCGGCCCGAGGTGCTGAGCCCGGTGTTCGACTGGCTCGCGTTCGGCGGCCTCGCGCTCGGCATCTCGTCGATGATCGCGGGCCTCGCCCGGATGCGCGCCGAGAAGCGCACGCCGTACTACCGGATCGGTACCGCGCCCGATGTCGAGCTCGCCCTCGACTCGGCTCCCGCACCGAGCTTTCCGCTCGTCGCACCGTCCGCGGACGGCGAAGACTTCGTGTTCAACTACAGTGCGGGCATCGACGGCGAGCTCGTCCTCGACGGCCGCACGACTACGCTCGCGGAGCTCGCCGCGGCCGGCCGCGCGCGCCCTTCGATCTCGACCGCCGGTGCACTCGAGCTCCCGATCCCGGCACGCGCTCGGATCCGCGCGCGCTCGGGCCAGACCACGTTCGTCGTTTCGGCCGTGCCGCAGCCGCGCCACCAGCCGATGTCGCTGCTCGGCGCCGTCGAGAGCCGGACGATGAAGTACTTCGCGGGCTCGCTCGCGGTGCACCTGATCATCCTCGCGTTTCTCCAGACCCTGCCGGGCGATGACTCGAGCGCGAACATCGATGTCGCCGACATGACCGATCTCAGCACGCACACGTCGGGCACGACGGCCGAGACGCCGCCGCCCGAGCAGGTCGCGGTCGCCGATGGCGAGCAGACCGGCGCGCCCGGCAGCGAAGCGAACAAGATGCGCCTCGATCCCGGTGCGATGGGCAACCCGGCGTCCTCTGCCGAGAACCGTCACTTCGTCGTGAAGGATAACCAGATGGATCCGCAGATCGCGCGCCAGCAGGCGATCGAAGAAGCGCGCGAAGCCGGCATCCTCGGCAGCATGCACGCGTCGCCCGATATGTTCCGCAACCTGACCGCGACGGCGGACTTGTCGAGCGGCATCGGCGACGTCAACGCCTACGGCCAGATGTTCGGCGCCGACGCGGGCGAAGCGCACGGCTCGTTCGGTGGCTCGTTCAGCGGCTTCGGCAGCGGCGGCGGATGCACGCAGGAGCCGTGCGGTCTGATCGGCACCGGCAGCCGCTACAACACGATCAACCTCGGCAACCACGCCGGGAACGGCTACGGCCCCGGCAACGGCGGCACGGGTCCGTACCGCCGCCACGAGGCGGGCGTCCCGCGCCCCATCCTTGGTCAGGCGACCGGCTCGGGCGACCTCGACCAGGCGACGATCCGCCGCTACATGAACCGCAATATGGAGAAGTTCCGCTACTGCTACGAGCACGAGCTTCTCGCCCACCCCGGCATCGAGGGCACGATCGTCGCCCAGTTCTTCATCTCGCCGACCGGCGCGGTGCAGGGCTCCAAGGCGAGCGGCTTCGACGGTGCGGTCGCGAGTTGTGTCGGAGACGTCGTCGGTAACATCGCGTTCCCGCGGCCGAACGGCGGTGGCGTCCAGGTCAACTATCCGTTCACGTTCCACGCGACGGCCCACTGAGCGGTTCGATGCTCGGTTAAGCTGGTCGGGGATGACCGATCGGCTGCGGCAGGCGCTAGCGGAGGTTTCGGCCGCCGCGAACGCGTTTTCGGAGCAGGCGACGGACTACGAGGCGCTGCTCCAGGCGATCACCGACTCCTGCGCCCGCGCGCTCGACGCGAGTTGCTCGGTCGGGCTCTACAGCGACGACAACTCGACGATCACGCCGGTCGCGGTCACAGCGGTGCGGCCGACCATGGAGGGTGCGCTCGAAGGCATGCTCCGCCACCCGCGCCGCTACGAGCAGACGCTCGTCGGTCAGCTCGCACCGGAGACCGGCAATCTGTTCGTGCCGGAGATCGCGCTGTCGGATCTGCGCGACCGCTTGACGCCCGAGGCGTACAACGCGCTCGGCCACTTCGGCGTTCGCGGCTTCATCTCGGTGACGATGCGCGTCCGCGGCGAACCGATCGGCGTGCTGACCGTGATCCAGCACGACACCGCGCGACCTCCGCTCGACGACCTCGATCGCGAGATCGCGACGCATCTCGCGAACCTCGCCGGGTTCGCGATCGCGAACGCCCGGTTGTTTCGGCGCATGCAAGAAGAAGCGGCTGGTCGGATGTCGGCGGAGCAGGTCGCGGAGCGGACGCGGGCCTCGGAGCAGCGCGCGATCCAGGCAAACGCGTTCATCGACGCCGTGCTCGAGAACATCCCGGCGATGGTGTTCGTCAAGGACGCCGATCGGCTCCAGTTCGTGCGGTTCAATCGCGCCGGCGAACAGCTCCTCGGGATTCCTCGCGGCGAGCTGATCGGCAAGAGCGACTTCGACTTCTTTCCGAAGGACGAGGCCGAGTTCTTCGTCGCGAAGGATCGCGAGACGCTGCGCAACCAGACAATGGTCGACATCCCCGAGGAGCCGATCCAGACCGCGAACGGCACCCGTTGGTTGCACACCCGCAAGGTGCCGATCCTCGACGAGCAAGGTGAATCGCGTTACCTGCTCGGCATCTCGCACGACATCACCGAACGCAAGCGCGACATGGCGGCGCTCGAACGCGCGCGCGATGCAGCCGAGACCGCGAGCGGCGAGCTCGAGTCGTTCAGCTACTCGGTCGCGCACGATCTGCGCGCACCGCTCCGCGCGATCGACGGGTTCTCGCAGGCGCTGCTCGACGAGCTCGGGAGCGAGCTCGGAGAGGTCGGGCGCGGCTACGCCCGGCGCGTGCGGAGCTCGGCGCAGCGGATGGCGACGCTGATCGACGACCTGCTGAAGCTGTCGCGGGTGACCCGCTCTCCGCTCGCGAGCCAGCGGGTCGATCTCGGCGAGCTGTTCCGCACGACCGTCGCGGCGCTCCAGCGCGACGAACCTGATCGCCGGGTCGAGATCGCGACCTCCGGAGATCTCGTCACGCATGGCGATCCGCGCTTGCTCGCGATCATGTTCGACAACCTGGTCGGCAACGCCTGGAAGTTCACTTCGCGCCGCCCGATCGCCCATATCGCCCTGAGGGCCGAAGCGAACGAGGGGGAGCAGGTGTTCAGCATCTCGGACGACGGCGTCGGCTTCGACATGAAGTACGTGCAAAAACTGTTTGGCGTCTTCAATCGGTTGCACGCTGACAGCGATTTCCCTGGGACAGGTGTAGGTCTGGCGACCGTTCAGCGGGTCGTGGCCCGCCACGGCGGCCGCGCCTGGGCCCACGGCGAGGTAGATCGCGGAGCTACATTTTCCTTCACGTTGGGTGATACAAGAAAGGCATGACGGACCGCGTGATCCTGCTTGTCGAGGACAATCGCGATGACGAGGAGCTGACCCTCCGCGCGCTCGCGAAGAGCAAGATCACGAACCCGGTCGTCGTGGTCCGCGATGGCGTCGAGGCGCTCGATTGGATGTTCCGCCGCGGCGCTCATGCCACGCGTCCCGATCATCAAATCCCTCAGGTCGTGCTGCTCGATCTCAAGCTCCCGAAAGTCGATGGCCTCGAGGTCCTGCGCGAGCTCCGCGCGAACGACGCGACGAAGCTGACCCCGGTCGTGATCCTCACCTCTTCGGTCGAGGAGCAGGATCTGATCCGAGGCTACGGGCTCGGCGCGAACAGCTACATCCGCAAGCCGGTCGACTTCACGCAGTTCGTCGAAGCGGTCCGCCAGCTCGGCTTGTACTGGCTGGTCTTGAACCAGCCGATTCCCGGCTAGAGCCCTGCTGGCTAGCGATCGTCGCCGACGATCGCGAGGACCCACTTTCGCCACTTCGGATCGAACGTGTCGAGGTTCTCGCCGAGCACGCCTTCGAGCGCGGCCTTGCCCGTCGGATCTTTCTTGTCGGCGAGCGCGGCGTCGTAGAACGCCTTCAGCTTGCCGTGCTCCTGCAGGTAGTAGATCAAGTAGCGCGCCTGCGCGTACGCATCCCATTGTGCGTTGTAGAACTCTTCGCGCGAGGTCGCGATCAGCTTCGAGAGCGACGGCAGGGTCTTCTCGCGGATCTCCTTCTTGAGGTTCGGCAGGCGCCAGTTCGGTAGGCCGATGATGTGGCCCTTGCGCTCGCTCGGCCGCTCGAACAGCGACGCGAGCCCTTCGTTGAACCACGACGCGGGCTCGCCGAAGTTCGCCTCCATGTACGGATGGACGAGCTCGTGCGACAGGGTGCCGAGCCCGTTGACGTTCATGATCAGCGCGCTCGCGTCAGACGAGTAGTAGCCGTACGGCGTGTCGGGCTCGTCGTTGAAGAACTTCTTCGCGCCGGCGCGGAATGACTTCTCGTTGTGGAACAGCCAGACCTCGATCAGCTTGTCTGGCCGCTTCGCGAAGAAGTCCTTCTCCATCATCAACACCTTGTCGTGGAGAAAGCCGTTCGCGATGTGCTTGACCTCCTTCGCACCACCATCGCCGACGACGACGAACGGCGCGGTGATCACGACGGTGAAGCCCTGGCCGGCGAGCTTCTTGTCGAGCTCCGCGGCGCGGGTCTCGAGCTCCTTCTGGGTCGGTTCGGCGTACGCGATCGATCCGGATACAGCCAGCAGTGCGAGTGCGAGCTTCGTCTTCACAGCCGGCGAGACAGTGCGATTCGCCAACGGTTGCGCCGAGTTTCGCACCCAAGGTCGCGCGTTACGCGGTGTCTGGTCCATCGTATACATGATCGATGGAGCGTCGCGGACTCGTTCCGGCAGAGGTTGCCGCGGTGCTCGCCGCTGCGATCGTCGCCGCGTGGGATCCACCGCCCCTCGGCGCGGTGCCGGTGATCCTCCCACTGCTCGTCGCGGCAAGCGGGTTTCGCTGGGCGACCGGCAAGAGCTTCGCCGGCGTGACGCGCGGCAAGTACGTCAGCATCGGTGCGCTCGTCGGGATCGGCGCACTCGGCCTCGCGCTCTTGCTCGGCACGCCGTTCGCGCAGGCGCTCTCCGATCGCCCTGTCGTGTGGGCGGCGTATCCGCTCGTCCGCGGCAACGCGAGCGCGTTTCTGACGTTCGCGGTCGTCGTCGCGGCGATCGGGCTCGCGAACGAGCTCGTGCTGCGCGGCTGGCTCGTCGAGCGCGTGCTCGAGCTCGGCGGCAAGCCGGGGATGGCGATCTTCCTCGGCGCGGTCGCTGAAGCACTCCTCCTGCCCGGGCCGCTCGAGGCGCGGATCGGTGCGTTCGCGGTCGGCTGCGGGCTCGGCCAGATCTACGTCGCCGCCGGGCGCAACGTCGCGGTGCCGGTCGCGGCGCGGATCGCGTTCGGGCTGGGCGCGCTCGCGCTCGAGATGCTACGACTCGTCGGGTGAGCGTGCTCCTCGCCGTCGTGTTCCAGATCGTGCTGCACGTCGCGCCGGATACGGCCACGAATGCCGCGCTCGATCAGATGCTCGCGGTCGCGAACGCGCAGTTCGAGGCGGTCGACGCGAGCTTCGAGTATGCGAGCCGCGACGATCACAGCGTCGCGCACGTCGTCACTCGCGCCGACCGCAACGCGTTCGCGGCGCAGGTCACCGATGACGAGATCCACGTGTTCGTGATCGGTAAGCTCGAGAACGTCGACGACGACAAGCCGGTGCACGGCGTGACGTGGCGCGGCAAGGGCAAGCGCTACATCATCGTCGCCGCCGACTCACCCGATCGCGTGCTCGCGCACGAGCTCGGCCATCTGTTCGGCCTCCCGCACTCGACCTACAAGATCTCGATCATGAACAAGACCAAGCGCGACGATCCGCCGATGGAGCAGCGCCGGTTCTCCGACGAGGAATTGAAGATCCTCCGCGCGAACGTCAAGGCGTCGAAGCTAGCCCAGCACGCGCCGTAGCGTCGCCGCGTCGATGTTCGAGCCCGACAGCACGACCGCGACGGTCTTGCCGGCGAGTTGCTCGCGCAGCGCGACGAGGCCGGCAAGGCCCGCGGCGCCCGCGCCTTCGGCGAGGTTGTGCGTGGTCCGGATCAGCATCCGCACCGCGGCCGCGAGCTCGTCGTCGCTGACCTTCACGAACCCGGTGAGGCGCTGGAGCGCGGGCCAGGTCAGGTCGTAGGTCGCGCGCGTCGCGAGGCCGTCTGCGAACGTGTTCGCGGTTGCGGTCGTCAGCCGCTGCTTCGCGTGCCACGAGTCGTGGATCGCGGAGGCTTCGCTCGCCTGGACACCGTAAACGGGCAGGCCAGGGCGGAGGTGCGCGCTTGTCACGAGCGCGCCGACCGCCTGCGAACCGCCGCCGACCGCGACGACGATCGCATCGAGAGGCGCATCGAGCTCTTTCGCCTGGTCGTGAACCTCCGCGAACAGCGTCGCCGCGCCGGCGATCACGTTCTTGTCGTTCGTCGAGTGCGCGAGGACGAGCCCGCGCTCCGCGACGAGCGACTGGGCGTGCGCCGCGGCCTCGTCGTAGTCGCGGCCGTGCTCGATCAGCGTCGCGCCGAACCCGCGCATCGCGGCGTTCTTCTCCGGGTTGTTGCCGTGCGGCACGCAGATCGTCACCGGCACGCCGAGGAGCTCGCCCGCCCACGCGAGCCCAGCCCCGTGGTTGCCGCGCGTCGCCGCGACTACGCCCTTCGCGCGTTGCTCGGCGGGCAGCGCGGTCATGAACGACATCGCGTTGCGCGCCTTGAACGCGTTCGTCGGCAGGTGGTTGTCGTGCTTCACGAGCACGCGCACGCCGAGCTCGGCGTCGAGCGTCGCGTAGTGCCGCAACGGCGACGGCGCGAGGTACGGTTTGATTCGCGCTCGCGCCGCCTCGACATCGCTCCAGCTGATCGGCCACGTCATGGCCGAACGCTACCGCACTACGCCCGCTTGCGGCGGCGTGCGACGAGCAGCGCGCCGAGCACGAACCCGAGCGTCGCGAGCCCGCCGCCACCGCTCGTGGCGCAGCCCTGGGTCTGACCGACCGAGATCGTAGGATCATCCGAGCCCGAGCCCGCGCCCGAGCCCGAGCCCGAATCCGATCCGGCCAGCGGGTAGCAGTGCGACGGCGACAGGTCGCAGAAGTATCCGGCCTCGACCTGACAGGTCGACGAACAACCGTCGCCGTCGACGGTATTGCCGTCGTCGCAGCCTTCGCTCGTGCCCTTCGACCACACGCCATCGCCGCACACCGTGGTGCACGACGAAGGCATGCCGATGCAGTGATAGCCGACCTCGACCGCGCAGGTCGCGGAGCAGCCGTCGCCCGCCGTCGTGTTGCCGTCGTCGCAGGTCTCCGCGCCGGCCTTCATACCGTCGCCGCACACGGTCGCGCACGTGCTGTGCGCCGCGCCGGTACAGGTCCATCCCGTTTCGACGGCACAGGTCGCGGAGCAACCGTCGCCCGCCGCCGTGTTGCCGTCGTCGCAGGTCTCCGCGCCGGCCTTCACGCCGTCGCCACACGTCGTCGCGCACGTGCTGAGCACGCCGGTGCAGGTGTAGCCGGGCTCGACCGTGCAGCTCGCGGAGCAGCCGTCGCCGTCGACCGTGTTGCCATCGTCGCAACCTTCGCCGCCCGCGACCACGCCGTCGCCGCAGCCCGGCGCGCACAGCGAAGGCGTGCCGGTGCAGTAGAAGCCGGTCTCGACCGCGCACGTCGCGGAGCAGCCGTCGCCCGCGGCGGTGTTGCCGTCGTCGCAATGCTCGTCGCTCGCGATCACACCGTCACCGCACGTCGACGCACACGCCGAGGGCGCGCCTGCACAGTGGAAGCCGGTCTCGACCGCGCACGCGTCGGAGCAGCCGTCGCCCGCAGTCGCGTTGCCGTCGTCGCAGGTCTCGGCGCCGGCGACGATGCCATCGCCGCAGGTCGTCGAGCACACCGTCGGCGACGCGCGGTCGCACGTGAAGCCGCTCTCGACGTGACACGTCGCGGAGCAACCGTCACCGCCGTTGGTGTTGCCGTCGTCGCACTCTTCGTCGATCGCGACGATGCCGTCGCCGCACATCGACGCGCACACCGACGGCTCGCCGGTGCAGTGGAAGCCGGTCTCGACCGTGCAGCCGGGCGAGCAGCCGTCGCCGCTGTGCGTGTTGCCGTCGTCGCAGGCTTCGACACCGGTGCGCACGATGCCGTCGCCGCAGCCAGCGAGCTTGCACGCGTTCGTGCAGCCGTCCTCGTTATCCGTGTTGCCGTCGTCGCACTGTTCGCCGGCCGCCGGGTTCGTGATGCCGTCGCCGCACGCGGACAGCGTGCAGTTCGCGTTGCACGTCGCGGACGGACCGCTCGTGTCGCATTGCTCGCCGGCGGCGGGGTTCGTGATGCCGTCGAGCAATGCGACACGAGCGGTCCG
>Ga0105245_10000197_pt1 | contig 57534 bp, 61 predicted proteins | sample KBSM54metaG_FD_81523 | JGI IMG/M metagenome (GOLD analysis project Ga0105245, IMG submission 81523) | Miscanthus rhizosphere microbial communities from Kellogg Biological Station, Michigan, USA - KBS M5-4 metaG | ecosystem: Host-associated > Plants > Roots > Rhizosphere > Soil | place... | reverse complement strand
CGAGATCGGGGATCAGGCCGACGTACCAGAAGAGCGCCGACACGGTGGCGTAGGTCGAGACCGCGAAGACGTCCCACATCAGCGGGCTGCGGAACTGCGGCCAGAGCGACATGGTGTTCGGGTACGGGAAGAGCCAGTAGTCGTACCAGGGACGTCCGGTGTGCAGCGCCGGATACAACCCCGCCGCCGCGACGGCGAACAGCGTCATGGCCTCGGCGAAGCGGTTGATCGACGTCCGCCACTCCTGCCGCAGCAGCAGCAGGATCGCGGAGATCAGCGTGCCGGCGTGGCCGATGCCGATCCACCAGACGAAGTTGATGATGTCGAAGCCCCAGCCGACCGGATGGTTGATGCCCCAGATGCCGACGCCGACGAAGATCAGCCTGGCGATGGTGATGGTGAGGATGCCGACCAGGATGCAGGAGATGCCGAAGCCGATGAACCAGCCGATCGGCGTCTTCTTGCGCAGGACGATGGTGCTGATGTGATCGGTGACGGAGGCGAAGGAGTGTCCCGGTTCGAGAGTCGGGACGGGGATGAACCGGTCCGGAATCTGGAGCTCGGTCGTGGGACGGAGCTCATGGACGGGAGTGAGATCTTTCTGCGCCATGGTTACGCCTTGATCTCCGGATTGGGATTGCGGATCGCCGCGAGGTACGTCGTGCGCGGCCTCGTGTTGAGCTCTTCGAGCAGGCCGTAGTTCGTCGGCTCGAGCTTGAGCTGGTGCACGCGGCTGTTCGGGTCGTTGATGTCGCCGAAGACGATGGCCTCGGTCGGGCAGGCCTGCGCGCACGCGGTGGTGACCTCGCCGTCGCGCACGCGGCGGTCTTCCTTCTCCGCGGTGATGCGCGCGGCGTTGACGCGCTGCACGCAATACGTGCACTTCTCCATGACGCCGCGCGTGCGGACGGTGACGTCGGGATTGCGCATCGGCTTGAGGGCAGGCGTGTCGTAGTCGGCGTAGTGGAAGAAGTTGAAGCGCCGCACTTTGTACGGGCAGTTGTTCGAGCAGTAGCGCGTGCCGACGCAGCGGTTGTAGGTCATGTCGTTCAGACCTTCGCTGCTGTGCGACGTGGCGCCGACCGGGCAGACCGGCTCGCACGGCGCGTTCTCGCACTGCATGCACGGCACCGGCTGGTTGTAGATCTCGGGGTTCTCGACCGGGCCGCGGTAGTAGCGATCGATGCGCAGCCAGTGCATCTCGCGCTCGCGCAGGACCTCGGCCTTGCCGACGATGGAGATGTTGTTCTCCGACTGGCAGGCGATCACGCAGCCGTTGCACCCGGTGCAGACGCTGGTGTCGATGACCATTCCCCAGGCGTGGCCTTCGTACTTGTACGACGGCCACATCGATTCGTCTTCGCGCTCGCCGGCGTCCGCCTTCGCCGCGAATTCCGGATCCTTCTGATACTCGGCGAACGAGGCGCTGCGGATGATGCCGCGCTCGCCGCCGGTGTCTTTCACGTTCAGGCTCTGATGCTCCTGCGTGCACGCGATGCGGTAGGTGTCTTCGCTGCCGGAGATCTGCACGCCGGTGGCATGGTGCAGCGCGTCGGAGTCGCGCAGCGCGTAGGTGTTGAAGCCGACGCCATCCGCGATTTTGCCGGCGCGCTTCCGGCCGTAGCCGAAGAAGATCGTCAGCACGTCGTCCGGCTGTCCCGGCACGACCCACACCGGCAGCGTCATCTTCCGGCCGCGATACGAAACCTCGGCAAGACGCGTGGTCTTCTCATTCACCAGCGCGTCGCCCGGCGCGATGCGCTGCGCCTCGGCGGTCTTCGGACTGACGATCAGCGCGTTATCCCACGTGATCTTCGTCTGCGGCTTCGGCAGTTCCTGGAGCCAGCCGTTGTTCGCGAAGCGGCCGTCGTAAATGGTGGGGTCGTGCTTGATCTCGAGCTCGAGGCCGGTTACCGGTTGACTGTTGCCGGTTGCCGGGGCCGCACCGGCGGCGGCGGTCGACGCGGGCATCGCGCTGTTCGCGATCACGCCGTCGTGCAGCGCCTTGCGCCAGGTCACGTCGTTGAAGCCTTTGCCGAACCAGTACGCCTTCACGACGTCGTACGGCGACTGATCGAGGCCGCCGAGCATGGCGCCGAGGACCTCGGAGGCGTGACGTCCGTTGTACAGCGGCGCGATGAGCGGCTGCTGGATCGAGACCGTGCCGTCGTGCGCGCGGCCGTCGCCCCACGTCTCGAGGTAATGCGTCTCGGGGATGTGCCAGTGCACGAGCTCCGAGGTCTCGTCGTAGTAGTGCGAGAGGTGCGCGCGGAACGGCACCTTCTGAAACGCGTCGATGAACTTGAAGTCGGCCGGCGTGTCGAACACCGGGTTGCCGCCGAGCATGATCAGCGCCTGCACGGCACCGGCGTTGATGTCGGTGACGAGCGCGCGCAGCGATTCGAGCTGATTGACCGGCGCGACCTCGGGGCTTTCGGTGATGGTGATCGTCGTGCCGTGGTTGCCGAGGGCCTGGTTGATCGCGTGCGCGATGGCGTGGACGACCGGCGGCTGCTCATCGCCGGCAATGACGATGCTCGCGCCGGCATTGGCCTTCAGGTCGCGGCCGATCGCGGCGGCGTCTTTGAAGAAGTCCGGCAACACGGCCGGTCCGCCGATACCGAGAGACGCGGCGATGGCGCGCGCATACGACTCGATCTGCGACGGACGAACCGGGAAGCGATGATCGGCCGAGGTGCCGGTGCTGGTCGGCATCGACTCGATGGCATACAGCCGGTTCATCCCCGTCGCACCCTTGCGCACTCGGCGGCGGTTCATGAAATCGCGGGCGTAGCGGAGGTGTCCCGGTCCGCTGCCCATGAAGTCGGAGCCGAGGGAGACGACGACGTTCGCTTTGTCGAAGTGATAGACGGGGTGGACGTAGGAGCCGAACGCGAGCTTCGCGCCTTCGCGCACGTTGTCGCGATTGACCGGTTCCCACTGATGCCACTTCATCCCCGGAAGCGCCGTCATCAGCGCCTGGATCTGCGCGCCGATGGAGGGCGAGGTGATGGTCTGCGTCAGGAGGCGGATGCCGCCCGGATTCTTCAGCACCGGCTGCAGCGCGGCGATGAAGTCGCTCCAGGTGGCGACGTCGCCGACGTGGCGGACCACCTGCGAGCGGTCGGGATCGTAGAGGCCGAGAACCGACGCCTGCATGAAGGCGTTGGTGCCGCCGAGGCTGGAGGGATGATCGGGATTGCCTTCGATCTTCGTCGGACGTCCGAGGTGCGATTCGGCGAGCACGCCGCTGGCGTAACCGCCGAGCGTCATCGCCGTGGCGAAGAAGATCGGCTGGCCGGGGATCGTGTTCTCCGGCTGGCGGACGTAGGGAACGATCGATTCCGCCGGCTGCTTGCACGCGGCGAGGCCGGCCATGGCCACCGAGGCGCCCATCAGCTTCATGAAGTCGCGGCGGTCGACCCCTTTGTCGAGGCTCACCGCCTGCTGTGGGAACTCCTGATGGAAGAACTCGTCGAACGAGTCCTCATCGCGCGCCAGCTCCTCGAGGCTGCGCCAGTATTCCTTGCCGCGCAGGTCGCCGACCCGTTTGCGGAATTCCGTGAAATCGAGTGATTTACTTTCGCTCATTAGTAATGACAGGTTGAACAGGCGATCATCGACTTGATGTTGTAGGCCTTCACCAGCTGCGGCCCGAGCACGTCCTGGTTCTTTGCCACGTAGTTCATGTTGAAGACCTGGTCGCGCGGGCGGACGAACTTCTCCGGCGCGCGGTGGCAGCTCAGGCACCAGGACATGGTCAGCGGCGAGGCCTGATACGTCAGGGCCATCTTGTCGATGCGGCCGTGGCAGCTCGCGCAGCCGATGCCTTTGTTGATGTGGATGCTGTGATTGAAGTGGACGAAGTCGGGAAGGCGATGCACCCGGCTCCAGACGATCGGCTTGTTGGTGGCGAAGCTGGCCCGGACCGGCGCGAGCATGTCGGCGTTGGTCCAGATCTGCGCGTGGCAGTTCATGCAGGTCTGGGTGGGCGGGATGCCGGCGAAGTTCGAGGTCTCGACCGAGGTGTGGCAGTAGCGGCAGTCGATGCCGAGACCGGCGACGTGGTGTTGATGGGAAAAGGGAACGGGCTGCACGCGCTCGATGCCCTGGTTCGTGAAGTACGGCGAACGAACGATCCCGCCGATGAGCCAGAGAACGAAGCCGATGAAGAAGATCGCGCCGAAGATCGTGGCGCGCGAAAAGGTGTTTGTGCTTCGGTGGAAAATCTGCGCCATCGAGGCTGCTTACCGTCCAGGTTTAGATTTCAAACAGAGGAAAGACGAGCGCGGGTGCTGCTGCGTTGCAGGCCGGGCGATCATATCGAAAACAGTCTGTGATGCAAGACACCCGCTTCAGTTCAGACGCGCGAAACGCCGCCTGAAACGATCAGTGCCATGACGCTCGCGCTGTCGGCGGTCAGAGGCGTGACGCGTGACGCCGGCACGATCACGACGCACCCCGCCATGCTGTACGAAAACGGCATGTAGACCGCGACCTCCCCCGGCATGGCCAGCGATCCGAGGTCGTCCTGCGTGACGAAACCGAGCGTGCGCACGTCGTCGGTGACGGCGATCGCCACCGGCCGGTCGAAGCGCTTCTTGTCGCCGACGAACGCCTCCAGCAGGTCCTTCAGCGACGCGTAGATCAGCCGCACCAGCGGAGCGCGGGTGAAGACCGCGTCGGTGAGCCGGAGAAAGCGCCGGACGACGAAGTTCGAGGCCAGCGCTCCGATCAGGATGATGACGGCGATGAGGATGGCCGCGCCGGCGCCGGGCGGCATCGCGTACGGCAGCAGCCGGTCGATGCGCATGAAGACCTCGTAAACGATGTAGATCGTCAATGCGATCGGAACGACGATCACCAGTCCGCGCAGGAAGTTCTTGATCAGCCAGTTCATGATGAGACAGCAGATAGCAGATAGCGGATAGCAGGTCCACCACGACGGAGATAGCGGATAGCAGATAGCGGATAGCAGGCCCGCCACCTCCCCTGCTATCTGCTATCCGCTATCCGCTATCTGCTATCTTTATTCAATGGAGCTTTCGGACCTCTACGACCGCCACGCGCCGCGGCTTTTCGCGGTGGCGTTGCGGATCACGAGCAACCGCAACGCGGCCGCCCGGGCGCTGGAGGAGACGTTCGCGCTGCTTCGCGGCTATGACGCGCGGTTCGGCTCGCCCGAGGCGTGGCTGCTGCGCACCGTCCGCGACCGGGCCCTGGCCCAAGAAGACCGATCGGCCGCGGCGCCCGTAGGTCAGATGGTTGGAGGTCCACCGACCGCGAGGCAACTGGTGGAAGAAGCGTTCTATCGCGGAAAGACAGCCTCCGACCTCGCACGCGCGCATGGTCTCGATGAGACCGAGGTGCGGCGGTTATTGCATGATGGAATCGCGGACCTCCGCCGCAGGGTTGCAGACAGAAGTAACGCATGAACGACCAGCTCACCATCGAAGAGATCTCGGCACTCGATGAGCTCATTGCTCAGTCGATCGAGCCGGTTGCGCCGCCGGTGAGCGTCCGCGCGCAGATCCTCGGCACGATCCGCAACGTCCCGCAGAACAGCACCACGCTGCGGGTCGATGAAGGCCGCTGGAAGCCGGTCGTTCCGGGCGTCGAGATGAAGCGTCTCTCCCGCGATCAGCGCCGCGGCACCGTTACGTTCCTCCTCCGTTTCCAGCCCGGCTCGACGCTTCCGGAGCACGATCACCGCGGCAACGAGCAGACGTACGTGATCGAGGGAAGCTGCTGCATCGGCTCGGTCGGCCTGGCGAAGGGCGACTTTCACCAGGTCGAAGCGGGCGAGCACCACGGCACGGTGATCAGCAAGGAAGGCTGCACGCTGCTGCTGGTGGTCGACGAAGCGGACTACCGCGCCGCGTAGCGGCACGGCCGGCAGCGTTGGTTGGCGAAGCCTCCTTCTGCCGCGCAGGCTGCTGGCTCTCGTTGAGGGGAGCGGACGTCTCGTCCGCTCATGTGGCGCAACGGAAGCCGGCGAACGAATCGAGCGGACGAGACGTCCGCTCCCCTCATTGATGCGCATCGATCGCCGCGATCGCCGCCTTCTTCCTCTCGCTCCACGACCCGCTGATCACGACGAATTCGGCATCGAATTCCTTCAGCGCGCAATGGAACTTCCGGAGGAGCTCTCCGCGCACGTCCTCGCTGTCGCGCGCGGGATCGGCGACGAACGGCGTGTCGACGCTCATCAACAGATAGAGATCGGCCCGCCGCTCGCGCGCCTTGTTCTCGACCCATTCCGGACAGGAGCCGTAGTAGTGGCGCGCGTAGATCGCGGTGCTGAGCAGGTCGGTGTCGAGGATGAGCATCCGCGATCCTCCCGCGCTCTCCTCGTTCGCGATCTGCCCCTCGGCGATGCGCGGCACGTCGTCCGCCGTCAGCTCGCGCCCGACGCAGAGCGCGTAGCCGCGCGCGTACTCCGCCACCCACTCCGTCCGGTAGTGCGCCGCCAGCTCCCGGGCCAGCGTCGACTTGCCGGTGGAGTGCGGTCCGATCAGACAGACGCGAGCGATTTTCGCCATTCGACCCACCCATACACCGCCAGCGGCACGAATACTCCGTACAACACTGCGCTTGGATAAAGCCGCTGCGTAAAGAACATCCACGTCGACACACTGTCGACGACGATCCAGATCAGCCAGTTCTCTATCCATTTCCGTGCCGTCATCGCCTCGGCCACGATGGAGAACGCCGTCGTGCCGGCGTCGGCCAGCGGCATCGCGGCGTCGGTGTGCGCCTTCATCCACCACGCCGCCGCCCCCGTCGCCGCCGCGCCGATCACGATCGTGACCACCCACCCCCACATCGGCGTGCGCGACACCTTCAGCTCCGTGTCGTTCTTCCCACCATGCCGCCACTGGTACCAGCCGTAGAGGATGAGCGGAAGGAAGACGATGATCTGCAGCCACGCGTTCGCGTAGAAGCGCGCCTGCCAGAAGATCCACGTGTACAACACGACGCTCACCACCCCCGTCGGCCAGCACCAGATGTTCTCCACCGCCGTGAGGACGATGCTCACGACGGTGATGAGGGCGGCGAAGGTTTCGAGTGGGGACATGGACCTACTTACGGTAATCCACCATCACCGTCGCGTTCCTCGTCGCCTGCGGGTAGTAGTACGGAATGCCGCTGATCGCGTCGCCTTCGACGGTCCGATTGATGAAAACGTAGCTGTAGCCGCTCGGGAAGATGCGGCGGCGATTGGTCAGGTTGTTGACTTGCAGCGACAAACGCACCTGCGGCGTGAGGTCGTAGCCGGCGTTGCCGTCGATCATAAAGAACGAGGGCGCGACGAGATCGCCGTTGTTGGTGTTGTCGAGATACGACTTGCCGACGTAGCGCCCCGTGAGTCCGAACGCCACGCGCGGCATTGGCGTGACGTCGATCGACTGGCTGATGATCGCGCGCGGCGTCAGCAGCGGATCGACGTTGCGATGCACGAGCGGCTTGCTCTCGAGATACTCCCCCGCCGCGTCGTAGACGTCGTAAAACTGCGTCCAGCTCTTGATGCGATTGCTGCTGAGGTTCGCAACGGTGCGCAGACGGACGAGCGGCGTCGCCTGCCAGGCGGCGTCGAGCTCGACGCCGCGGCGATGGCTGCGGTCGACGTTGCGGCGGAGCAGCAGTCCGATGTCCGACAGCTCGCCGGTCGAGGCGATCTCGTGTCGGAACTCCATGGCGTAGACGTTCGCCGTCACGTCGAGCCGCGGGGCGTGGTAATCCCAGCCACCTTCGAGATCGAGCACGCGCTCCGGACGTACCGCGTGCAGGTCGTGCGCAAACGAGGCGTTGTCCTCGCCCTGGGAAAGATCGTTGCGCGTCGGCTCGCGCGTCGACATGCCGGCCGACGCGTAGAGCCCCGACTTCGGCGAAAGATCGAAACGGGCGCCGACCTTCGGATTGAAGAACGTCCAGTGAATCGGATCGATGGCGATGTCGCCGTGATACCGGAAGTTCGTGTAGCGCAGCTGCGCGTCGCCGTACGTGTGCCAGCGGCCGGCGTCGTAGGTCAGCTTGGCGAACGCATTCGCCTCGCCCTTCGTGCCGTAATTCGAGTAATCGCGTCCGCCGTTCACGAGGTCGCGGGTGTGCGTCCGCTTGAACTCGTTCACGTGCAGGCCGTACTTCGCGGTGAGCGGACCGTGCGTCCAGCTCAGCGTGGCCATCGTGCCGATCAGCATGCCGTCGAGGCCGTACTGCCGCAGATCGCTCTTCGTCGTCTCGTCGTCGAACAGCCGGTACCAGCCGTAGCCGCGTTGATAGAACACCGACGCCGTCATATCGGTGGTCGGCGAGATCGCCTTCAGGTACTGCAGCTGCGCGAGGTCATATCCGAACTTGTCGCGATCCTCGGGTGACAGCGGATTGAAGCGGAGATCCTGCTTCAGCGTGTCGAGATCGGTGGCGTAGAACGACTGCTGCGTCGCCTCCTTCGCCGTGAATCCGGTGAGGCGAAGCTGCGAGCTTTCGAACTGCTTCGCCGCGCTGATGAAGAGGTTGTGCTGCGACATGCCGCTCGAGTCGCGGAAGCCGTCCGACTTGCCGGCCGAGGCGCGGGCGTACATGGCCAGGCCATCGCGAAAGCCCGACTGCCAGCCGATGGTGGCGAAGCGCGCGCCGTACGAGCCGGCGGAGACGCGCGCGTCGGTCTTCTCGTCCTGCGAGAGATCGATCGACTGCAGGTTCACCGAGCCGCCGAACGACGGCGAGCCGACGGTCGACGTGCCGACGCCGCGCTGGATCTGGATCGACTGCAGCGAGTGCGCGAGATCGGCGAAGTCGGCGAAGTACGTCCCCATGTCCTCCGAGTCGGCCAGCGGCACGCCGTCGAGCGTGAAGTTGAGGCGCGTGGGACTGATGCCGCGCAGCGAAAAGTACGAGTAGCCCGCGCCGCCGACTCCCGACTCGGCGTAGCTGTCGATCGAAGGCGTGTCGCGCAACAGCAGCGGGATGTCCTGCTGGTAGTAGCGCTTCTCGATCTCCTCGCGCGGCACGTCGGTCTTCGTCACCGGCGTCGCCGCGTCGGCGCGGATTCCGGAGACGACGATGGAGTCGGACAACGCGGGACGCATTGTCACTTCGACGTTGCCGGCGGCCGGAACGTTAGCCGCCTGGAACCCGGCGTGCGTGACGTGCAACGTTCCTTCGTGCGCCGATTCGATGGCGAACGCGCCGCTCGTGTCGGTCACGGCGCGCGCGGCATCGATCGTGACGACCGCTCCCGCGACCGGCGCGCCATTCGGGTCCTTCACCACTCCCCGTACGGTCAAAAGAAGAAAGACTGCAATGATTGCCTTCATGGAAATCCTCTCGAAGAAGTTTTTCCAGAGGGCGCTGATGAGGATGAGAGATTTATCTGTCTGCCGTTCCCTACGCCGGTCTCAACCGGGTCAGGTTCGAAGGGTTTGATCTCAGGCCGTTCTCGGCCACCCCCAGGCGTCCTGCTGCGGGATCGATGTTAGCACCTGTCCGCGAAAGGACACAGACTGCCACCGCGACGGGACGTCGTTGCGGTGGCGGTGCGGCACTCGCAGAGAGCGCCGGCTCCTGAGCCCGCTGGCAGGGCGGTTGCGATGGCGATGCGCGATTGGAGATCGCAACCATGAATCGCTGGCTCCCGGTCGTCGCCCTCACACTCCTCGTTCTCAGCGCCTGCGCCACCACCCAACCCGTTGCCTCCGTCGATCCGACGACCGATCCGACCGCCATCGGAGCGATCGACGAAGCGGCGCGTGAAGCGAGCATCGAAGGGGCCCAGGCGGCGAAGACCGGCCGCCGCATCGGCCGTGTCGCCGGCGTCCTCGCCGCGGTGTTCGGCGGACCGGAATGCGAGTCGGTCGACGACATGGTCGATCGCTACCGCTTCACCCGCGACACGATCGAAATCACCAGCGCGGCGATCGGCGCGTCCAAGGGCGCCAGGGCCGGTGCGTCGCGCGGTCACGTGTTCGACCTGCAGTTCGCCGAGCTGCGTCAGATCGAAGGCGTCGAAGTCTTCCGTCCCTATCCCGACGTGATCGACGTCCATTTCGCGAGCGCCCCGAGCCGCTCGCTGCTCGCCCAGGTCGCCGCCGTCTTCACCGGACGCGAAGATCGGGTGATCGACGTCGACGCCGCCGGCGATGAAGCCTTCGCTGTCCGCGACGCGCTGATCGACCTCGGACTGCCCGCGCCCGGTGTCATCGCTCACCGCAACGACGAGCGGCGCGGCATCGCGTTGCGCGTGCGGTATCGGGATTGATGAAGAGGGGAGCGGACGTCTCGTCCGCACCGCACTGCCGGCTGCCCGCGCGGACATGAGCGGACGAGACGTCCGCTCCCCTCTCGTGCCGGCTACCGCCGCCCGCCCACCAGGGCGCGCAACTGCCGCATGCGCGTGTCGAGCTCCTCGACCGTCATGCTGGCGTACTTGGGCGGGAGGAGGCGGCGGCTCGACGCTTCGAACACGGCGAGGAGCTCCATGTACTCGAGGAGCTCCACGTCGCGGCTCGGGAAATAGTCGCGGGCGGCGGCGAGGAAGTGCTCGTCGCTGACCGGCTTGTCGCCGCCTTCAGCCCGCGCCGCGTCGTCGTTCGCCATCAGGATCACGGCCTCCACGTCCGCGTTGCTGTAGCCAACGAGCTTGCTGGAGAAACCGTGGCGGATCGCCGTGAAGTCGACCGACGTCACGATGCGGTTCTTCCGCACCAGCGCGCGCGCCACGCCTTCCACTTCCTCCGGCGTCTGCGAATAGAGGAACGGGATCTTGCGGTCGAGACGTCCGGCGCGCTTGAGGTCGACGTCCAGCTTGTCGGGGCGGTTGGTCATCACGATGAAGAGGATCCGTCCGCGGTTCGACGTGTCGGACATGAACTCCTTCACCCGCGCGATGACACGCGATGACGTGCCGCCGTCCGACTCCCCGTCTCCGCTGCCGAACGCGCGGTCGCCTTCATCGATGATCACGACGACCTGCCCGATCGCCTTGACCACGTTGAGGATCTTCTCGAGATTGCCCTCCGTCGCGCCGACCCACTTCGAGCGGAAGTTCTTCAACTTGATCGCCGTGACTCCGCACTCGTTCGCGAAGGCCTCGGCCACGAACGTCTTCCCCGTGCCCATCGGGCCGGTGAACAGGATGCCCATCGGCACGCGCGCCGTGCGTCCCTCGCGCAGGTTCTCGGCCAGGACGAGGAGGTCCTTCTTCACCTCGTCCATGCCGCCCACGACTTCGAAGCCGTGCTCCGGCTGCATGAACTCGACGAGCCCGAAGCATTCGCGCTCCAGGATCTCGCGCTTGCGCCGGGCGATCAGCTTGTCGATCTCCGCGCGCGACTTGCCGTGATCCTCGGCCGGCGCCGCCGCGTTCGGCGCGACGAGCTTGCGGATCTCCTCGTAGTTCATCCCGCTGGTGAGCGCGGCGAGCTTCGAGGCGCGCTCGCGCGAATCGGGAGCGTCGCCGAGGAGCGAGACGATGAACTTCTCGCGATCGGAAGTGTCGGTGTCCTGCGCCGGCGGCGGCGTGAGGATGGAGATGATCTGCACCGCCTTCAGTCCCGCCGTCAGCTCCGCGTAGCGCGTGACCTCCTGCGCGGCGAGCCGCGCATCGGCGAACGTCGCCGCGGCGCGCCGCTCTTCGGTGTCGGGCATCGGCACTTCGATCACCGCGATCTTCGGATTGGAGATGATCTTCGGCGCCAGGTCGGTGAGGTTCTCGGTGACGAGGATGATGACGTTGTCGCCCTTCTCGATCTCCGGCAGCAGCGACCAGCGGTGCAGCGTGACGATGGCGGAGCGATCGCTGGCGCTCTGGAAGCTCGGGTCGCCGCCCGGCGCGATGGCCTCGGCGTACTCGATGACCACCGCGCAGCGCGACGAGCCGATGAGCGTCGTCTCGATCGCGCCGAGGATCTTGCCGCACTCCGTCTCCAGCACCGCGTTGTCGAGCGCCGCCGATCCGGTGCCGCGCTTGGTCAGGCGCAGACCGGTGGCCACGTTGTAGACCGCGATGTTGTCCTTCGACTCGCGCAGCAGAATCTTCGTCAGAAACTCGCTCATGGTGAGCGGCTTGTTTTCGTACAGCACGACGTCGAAGACGTTGCCGTGCAGCACGAACATCGACGCCTCGCCGCGCAGGTAGCGCTTGCGAAGATCGTCGGCCCAGGGCGGAAGCGGCGCGATCGTTTTGCTCACAGTTCCTTGAATTTCGCTTTCACTTCGCGTACGAGCTCCGAAAACGCCGGCTGTTGATCGATCTCAGGATGCCACATCAGTCCCATCTCGATGAGATCGTACGTCGCCTGCACGCGCGCGCCGGGAATCGCCGTGCCGTCGGCGTTGCGATCGCGTCCGAGAAGGATGGCGGTGTCGGCGACGCGCAGTCCGGCCTCGATGTTATGCGTGACGACGATGATCGTGTTGAGCTCGTGCAGATTGGAAACCTCGGTAACCAGGCCGCAGACGCGATCGACCGCCAGCGGATCGAGTCCCGAGAACGGCTCGTCCATCAGCAGGAAGTGACGGCTGCAGAGAAACTGCTGGGCGATGGCCACGCGCTGGCGCTGTCCGCCGGAGAGCTGGCTTGGATAACGCCTGGCCAGGTCGTCGAGGCCGAAACGCTTCAGCATGTCGAGCGACTTGTCGCAGGCCTCCGATGACGATTTGCAGCTCTGCGAGGCGGCGATGGTCAGATTGCCGAGCACCGTGCGGTGCTCGAACAATTGATAGTTCTGAAAAACGACGCCGACCATGCCGGCCTGCACCTGCTTCGCTTCCGCGCCGATCTTCACTTCACCCGCGGTCGGCGACATCAGGCCGGCGAGCACGCGGAAGAGCGTCGTCTTTCCCATGCCCGAGGGGCCGAGGAGCGCGACGACCTGGCCGGTGACGGCGTCCGGGCGGGTAATGTCGCGGACGGTGAAGCTCAGATCGCGCAGGATCGTGCGGTCGCCGTAAGTGTGCGTGACGTTCTTCACGTCGAGGATCGTTTCGTTGAGCTGATATTTGGAGACCGCGGTCATTTACGCTCCAGAGTCAGCGACGCGTAAGGACAGAAGAGATTGCGCAGCGCGCCGATGGCGTAGTCCTGCGCGATGCCGACCGTGAGGATCACGATCTGGATGGCGAAGACCTCGGCGATGTGGAAGTGCTTGTTCTGATTGAGCAGCATCGCGCCGATGCCGCCCTCGGCGCGGGAGATGCCTTCGACCATCGTCAGCATCATCCAGCCGATGGCGGCGTTCTGGCGCAGCACTTCGAACGCCTCGTCGGCCGTGCCGAGAATCACCACTTCCCACACCACGCGCCACTCGCTCATGCCGAGCGAGCGCGCGTGATCGAAGCGCTCCTTCGGCAGATTGAGGATGACGGCGGCCATCGACGTGACGAAGAAGACGGTCATGCCGAAGACGAGTAGCGCGAGTTTGAGCGTGTGTCCGCCGCCGAGCGTGATGGTGAAGATGAGCGTCAGTCCGATGAGGCCGAGGAAGCGCCCCTTGGAGACGGCGGCCGCGATCGGCCGGAAGAACGGCAGCACGGTGAGGTACGAAAGGGCGAGCGAGATCAGCACCGTCCAGGCGATGGCCTGCACGTTCAGCAGGAGACTGGTGATCAACTCGCGCCCCAGGCCGCGCATCCAGAGCGTGCCGAGGGCGGAGACGACTTCGTCCGGCCGCGGCAGCACCGAGATCGGCATCGTCCACCACGCGATGAGCGCGATGAGCGCCTGACCGAAGATCAGGATCTTGATGACCGTGGGCGAGACGGGGCGGTTGGGGACGACTACGTCGAGTGGTTGGGCCATGGTTGTTTGAAGTGGTTGCCGGTTACCGGTTGCCGGGGGGCAACTGGTCACCGGCAACCGGCAACCGCTAGTTTCCGCTCACCAGCACGATCTCCACCCGCCGATTCTTCGCCTTTCCTTCCGGCGTCGAATTCGGCGCGATCGGATTCGTCGCGCCGTGCGCGAAGACGGTCATGCGCTCGGACGGGAAGTTCACGCTCGACTTGTCCATCAGCCACTGCTTGACGGCGAAGGCGCGCTCTTCGGAAAGGCGCTGGTTCGCGTCGGGGCTGCCGACGTTGTCGGTGTGGCCGTGGATCTGGATCGTCGTTCCGCCGGCGACGAGGAGCTCGCGCTGCAGCTGATCGAGCACCGACTCGGCCGACGGCGTGAAGGTCGCGCGGCCGGTCTCGAACGTGATGGCCCACGAGCGGCGTCCGACGATGTTCCGCGGAGCCTCGGACTTTGCGGTCGCTTCGTCGTACTTCGGCTTCGCCGCCTCCACTGCCGCGGTGGCCGTGCTGCCGCCGATGTCCTTGAGGTACGACGTGTCGAGGATCTCGTCCGTCGGCGGATACGACGGGATGAGCTCGGGGTACTGCTGCACGGCGACGTCGCCGAATTTCGTGTACGTCGCCTTGAAGAGGTTCGACGATCCCGGCGTCATGCCGAAGAGGAGCAGGTTATCGGCGAGGTTGTTCACATACGAACCGCCGAGGGAGACTTCGGTGCCGGCCTTGTCGCGTTCCAGCACGGGGTTGAAGTACTTCAGCCAGTATTCGCCGTTCTCTTCGGCATAGACCGTGGCGCTGATCTTCGACGCCGTCTCCAGCGCGTTCCGGTTTCCCTTCACCGCGTCGCCGCCTTTGAGCAGCCCCGTGAGGTAGTGATCGACCAGCGGACGGTTGTCGCGCATCCACTTGTCGATGCCGATGATGACGTTCGGCATCTGCGTGTTGTACTCGCGCGTGGAGACGATGGAGACGAGGCCGCCCTTTTCGTGGGCCACCGTGACGTCGCCCGGCGTCCATGTGACGACGCCCTGCACCATGATCCTCTTCTTCTCGCCCGTCTTCTTGCCGTTGCGGACGACGTCGCGCTCTTCGCTCCAACCCTCGACGTACTTCTTCGCCGCGTCGACATAGGTGTCTGCGGCCACCCAGTTCAGCGCGTCGGGGTCGTAGGTCTTCTCATCCGGATTGTTCGGCAGGCCGTTGTCGCCGAGCCACTTCTGCGCGATGTTCCAGTCGCCGTCGCGCAGGACGCCGGCCACGACGCCGCCCCTGGACGCCTGCGGATTGGCCTTCCACTCCGCCGGTCCCATGAACTTGTCTTCGCCGCGCGAATAGCCGCACGAGCCGATGATGCGCGCGCGGTACTCGGGACCGAGCTTCTTCACCAGCACGTCATTCAGGCCTTTGAGGAATGACGGGCTGCCGTCGCCCATGACGGCGACGAAGTGGACGCCCTTCGTCGGGTTGCTGTCGCCGCCCTTGAGAGCGGTGGCGAAGGCGACGAGGTTCTCCTGCATCTTGCTGCTGTCATCCTCGCGGATGAGCTTGAGGTTCACGCCGTTCTCGCACATCAGGCTGCCCTTGGTGGCCTGTTTGCCGCCGGTGGCTGCCATGAGTCCCATCTGTGCGTTCCAGGCCCAGATGTTCATGCGAAGCTCGGGCTGATCGACGCAGCCGAGATCGGTGCCCGGCTCCTTGAAATCGACGCTGTTCGCGGCCGCGTCCTGGGCCTGCCCCAGCTCGACCTTCGACGGCACGACAGAGGTCTTGAGCAGGCCGGCGGGGATCAGCGTGGCGCGGTACTTATAGACGAAAAGGCCAACCACGCCGAGGACGACGACGGTGATGAAAAATTTGGCGAAACCGGTGAGTTTCATGAGGTCAACGCTCCTGTCACGCAGCGATACCGCCGCATGAATCCGACGCTAAGTGAGATACTTATTTGACCATTGGGGTGCGCTGAATAGCTTACACCAACGTTCGTCATCCCGAGCGTGAGTCGAGGGACCTGTGCGGGTGTGTGGCACCGGTCACGAGCCTCCCACCCAGATCCCTCGACTCCGCTCGGGATGACGGTAGCCTAGAATGGTGCGCTCAAATGTCGCCTGGCCAGGCTTACGAAAAACCTCCCGACTCACCGCCGTACTTCCGGTTCGCCTTCGCGAATCCGTACAACCTTTCGTTGCTCGTCGGCGGGTTGACGGCGGCGGCGGTGCTGTCCAACCCGATCCTGGCCATCGTGGCGGCGGGGGCGGAGGCGCTCTGGCTGCTGCACGCTCCCGACTCGCGCCTGCTGCGCAAGCTGATCTGGGATCCGAAGTTCGCCTCGATCCTGGAGCAGGCACGGAACCAGGAGCGGGCGAACAAGATCGCCTCGCTCGATCGTGAAGAGACGAACCGCGTGCAGCGCCTGATCAAGAAGAACTACGAGATCTCGCAGCTGGCCGGCTCGAATCCGACCTTCACCGGCGAGCTGCTGCGGACGGAACTGGCGAAGGCGAGCGCGCTGGTCGATTCGTTCATCGACATGTCCGTCACCTGCCATCGCTACGAGGACTATCTCGAGCACCTCGACGTCAAGCACCTCGAGCGCGACCGCGCGATGTGGGAAACGCGCGCCAAGCAGGGCGCGCCCGGCGACGCGCAGACCGAGATCGCGCGCAAGAACCTCGCCGTGATCCTGAAGCGCGTCGACAAGCTGCGCGAGATCAAGAACTACGTCGACGTCGCCCGCGGCGAGCTCGATCTGATCGACAACACCTTCCAGCTCATCGCCGACCAGATCGTCACCATGCAGTCGCCGCAGGAGCTCTCCGGCCAGCTCGACGAATTGCTCTCCGGCGTCGAAGCCGTCCGCGAGACGGCCATCGATACCGAAACGTTGATGGCGGCCATCGAAAGATAAGTGCTTAGTGCTGAGTGCTTAGTGCTGAGTGCTTAGTGCTGAGTGCTCAGTGCTGAGACCCAGCACCCAGCACTAAGCACCCAGCACTGGTTTTACATCGTTTTCTGCGCTCCCTGCGCCGCTTTGCGTGCCTTCATCGCTTCGAGCTCCTGGCGGGCGGTGACGTCGCCGGTCTGGTTCTTCAACGCGGCGAGTCTCGAATCGAGTGACGACTCGGAGAGCTCCTGGCCGAGGTTCGCTTCGGCGATGGTGTTCTTGATGTGGGAGCGGACGGTGTCGAGGGCGCGAACTTCGTCGTCCACCGAAAGTCCGTCCAGCTGTTCCTGGATCTTGATGCGCGCCTGCGCGCTCTGCATCTTCGCCAGCATCGTCTCGCGCTCGGCCTTCAGCTTCTTGATCTCCGACTGCACCGAAAGGAGCGACGACTTCGCCGACTCGGCGTCGGCGTGCGACTGATCCATCTCCGCCTTCATGTCGGTGATCTCGGCCGTGAGCTGGTTCTTCTTCTGAATCAGAATCACCGCGAGATCGTCCTGGTTCGTTTCCACGGCGGCATTGAGCTCGGCCTCGGTCTGCTTGAGGTCGGCCGTGGCGCGCTTGTAGCGCTCGTCCAGCTCCTCCCGGCGGCGGATGATCGCGGCCGTCGCCGACTTCAGCTTCGCGTACTTCGCCGTCATCGAGTTGATGGCGTTCTCGTACGCGATCTCCGGATGGTCTTTCTCGATGTCGGAGATCCAGAGTGATACGAAACCCTTCCAGAGATTGGCGAGGCGTCCAAAGACGGACATTGATGTTTCTCCTTATGCCGGTTCGTGCAGCTTCGGCGATTCCTTCACGACTTTGGCGACGGCGTCCTGCCCGAAGAACTCGAGGATCGCCTGGATGTCGAGCTTCTTCGTGTTGCAGAGCTGCATGACCTGCTTCTGTTCTTCCACCCGCTCCTGCATCACGGTGCGGACGTCGGTGATCTGCTGCTGCAGCTGCGCGATCCGCTTATCCGACTCATTGATCAGCAGCTCGGTGTCGGAGGCGCCGGCGCGGATGTAAGCCTCCAGCGCCTGGATCTCCTGCACGCCCCCTTCGATGATCTGATCGATCGGCACGCCGAACGCGCGCAGCGACGCTTCGACGATCTGCTTGCGCACCACCGGATCGGTGCCGGCGGGAAGGCTCTTCAGCAGCTCCGCCGCCTTGTCCACCCTCCCCCGCTCTTCGGCGTCGACGCCGGCGGCCTCGAAGACCGCGTCGAAGTCGACGTTGCCCCCCGGCGCCGCCGGAGGGGGCGTATTGAACACCTGCGGCATCGGCTCCTTCGGCTTCGCCGCTTCAGGCGCGCCTTTCTTCGGCGTGGCGTCGGAGAACGGGACGTAATCGTCGTCCCCAACCTTCGGGGCATGGTCATCCTGAACGACGAACCACCCCATGACGGTGGAGCCCCAGCCCTTCTTTTCAGTCATGAAAAGATCATAACGTAGGACGAGCTCTCAGCTTGTCCCTACGCGTGCACGCCCGGCGCTTCGTGGCCGCTCGACGCCACGTACTCGACGTACGAACCGCCGAAGACGCGCGTCGCGCCGTCGAGCTCGAGCACGCGGTTGGAGAGGCCGCGCAGGAACATGCGGTCGTGCGAGACGAAGAGCATGGTGCCGTCGAAATCCTTCAGCGCTTCGACCAGCATCTCTTTCGTCGCCAGGTCGAGATGGTTCGTCGGCTCGTCGAGGATCAGGAAGTTCGGCGGATCGAGCAGCATGCGCGCGAGCACGAGGCGCGAGCGCTCGCCGCCGGAGAGCGACCGCACTTTCTTGTCGACGTCGTCGCCGGAGAAGTGAAACGCGCCGAGGAGACTGCGCAGCGTGCCGATCGACTCGAGCGGAAAGTCTTTCTGGATCTGTTCCCACACGGTCAGGTTCGCGTCGAGGAGGTCGAACGCCTGCTGCGAGAAGTAGCCGACCTTCAGGCTCGCGCCGAGGCGCACCGATCCGCTGTCCGGCTCGAGCGCGCCCGCCACCATCTTCAGCAGCGTCGACTTGCCCGCGCCGTTCTTCCCCATCACGCACCACCGCTCGCCGCGGCGGACCATGAAGTCGAAGCCGTCGTACACCGTCCGCTTGCCGTACGCCTTCGACACGCCCTTGAGCATCGCCACGTCGTCGCCGGAGCGCGGCGGCGTGCGGAAGTCGAAGCGCACCGTCTTACGCTGCTTCGGCGGCTCGAGCTTCTCGATCTTGTCGAGCGCCTTCACCCGGCTCTGCACCTGCGCCGCCTTCGCGGCGTGCGCGGCGAAGCGGTCGATGAAGCGCTGTTCCTTCGCCAGCTTGGCCTGCTGCCGCGCGTACGCGGCTTCGCGGTTGGTCTCGCGCAGCGCGCGCTCCCGATCGTAGAAGTCGTAGTTGCCGGAGTACATGTTCAGCTCGCCGTCATCGATCTCGACGATCTTCGTCACGACGCGGTTCATGAACTCGCGATCGTGCGAGGTCATGAGCAGCGAGCCGGGATACGACTTGAGGAAGCCTTCGAGCCAGATGATGGATTCGATGTCGAGATGGTTGGTCGGCTCGTCCATGAGCAGGACGTCGGGACGTCCGAGGAGGACCTTGGCCATTGCCACGCGCATCTTCCAGCCGCCGCTGAGGAGTCCGACGTCGCCGTCGATGCGGTCGTCCTCGAAGCCAAGGCCGTGCAGCACTTCGCGGGCGCGGGCCTCGAGCTCGTAGCCGCCGAGGTGCGAGTACTCCTCCTGCACATGACCGAAGCGCTCGAGGATCTTCTCCATCTCGTCGCCGCGATCGGGATCGGCCATCGCGTTCTGCAGGTCCTCGAGCTCGTGATGCAGGTCGCCGAGACGGCCGCTGCCGGCGATCGATTCATCGAGCACGGAGCGGCCCGACATCTCTTCGATGTCCTGGCGGAAGTAGCCGATGGTCATTTTCTTCGGGACGGAGACTTCGCCGTCGTCGGGTGATTCCTCACCGACGATCATGCGGAAGAGCGTGGTCTTGCCCGCGCCGTTCGGCCCGACGAGCCCGGCTTTCTCCCCCGGGTTCAGCTGGAACGAGGCGTCGACGAAGATGAGCTGCTTGCCGTACTGCTTGGAGATCTTGTTGAAACTGATCATGTGCGGGGCGGAGAACGCTGAGCGCTGCTCGGTCATTTCGGAAGGGGGACGACGAGGGCGCCTCCCGGCGGGGCGGGCACGGCCCGCAGCGTCTGTTGGCCTAGCCTGAACTCACGAGTGTCGCGCTAATCGCGATTGACGCGAAAACAAACGCCGCGGGCCGTGCCCGCCCCGCCGGGAGGCGCCCCGGTCGGTCCTATTTCGAAGTGACCTGCGTGAGCGCGGTCACCGCCTGATTCGCGCCGCTGCCTGAATGTGTGCGGATGCGAATCTTCAAAGCTCTCGCGCTTCTCCTGTTTTCGACCGCCGCCTTCGGGCAGGCGCTGACCATCGGCCTCACCTACGGCGGATCGCCGAACTCCAGCGACAGCGCCGTCGCTCCGGTGCGCACCGACATCAGCCTCGCGCCCGCCACGGCGAACGGGACCATTACCACCGTGCATGTCTACTGGTCATCGTCCGGCTGCACGAATGCCGCCCGCATCAAGTTCTTCCATCGCGTCGGCAACACGCTCACGCCGTACGAAGATCGCGGTCCGTTCACGCCGAGCGGCGGAGACTCGACGATCACTCTCTCTCCCGCCGTCACCGTGCGGCAGGGCGATTACATCGGCGTCGCGCGCGTCGCGAACTGCGGCAACCCCGGAGCGCTCTTCGGCATCGTCAGCACCGGCTACGTCGCGTTCGGCAGCGATGTGACCGGACCGGTCGACATCACCGCCGGCACCGCGAGCGGCAACGTGCTCTTCCTCTACGGCACCGGCACCGCGACATCGTCGACGGCGAGAATCATCCCGGTCGTCGGCTCGGTGACCGGCGCGTTCGGCGCGCAGTTCAAGACCGACCTGCAACTCCTGAACACCACCGGCGGCACGCTGACCGGATCGATGGTCTATCACCCGGCCGGCACATCGGGACAGCCGACCGATCCGACCGTTCCGTACTCTCTCCCCGCCGGCCAGGTCGTTTTCATGAGCGACTTCGTCGCGGGCCTCGGATTGACCGGCACCGGCAGTCTCGACTTCGTCGTTCCGAGCGGTCAGAGCGCGCCGCTGGCGATCACCCGCGTCTACAACGACGCCGGCACGAACGGCACCAGCGGCTTCACCGAGGAGATCGTCGGCACCACGGTGGCGTCGTCGTCGGACCCGCGTCTGATGTTCCAGGGCGCGACCGGCTTCATGATCGCGCCCCCCGATCCGGCGAAGGCGCGCTTCAACATCGGCATTCGTACTTTGTCATCGGGCGCGACGATCACCGCGACACTCAAGTCCGCCACCGGCACGACGATCGCCACGGTGACGAAGACCTATCAGCCGAACTGGTTCGAGCAGCCGTCGGCGGCCGTCTTCTTCGGCGTCGCGTCGATCGGCGCGAACAGCATCGTGCAGATCTCGGTGAGCAGCGGCAGCGCGATCATCTACGGATCGACGACCGACAACACGACGAACGATCCGGCGATCCAGGTGATGACGGTGGCCTTCGCGATAGCATGATTGAATGACGGAAGCACTTCCGCCCATCACCGGGATCACGAACATCGACCGCGTCGTCGACGCCATCGAAGGGATCGTCCAGTGGAGCGCGGCGAACGCGAGCCGCCTCGGCTACTTCGCCGCGCTCTACAAACGGATCACCATCGCCATCCGCACGGCCATCGCCGAGCACAAGTTCGAAGACGGCCCGCGGATGGAGCGCTTCGACGTCACGTTCGCCAGCCGCTACTTCGCCGCGCTGAACGGACACTTCCATCCCGGACAATTCCCGTCGCCGACGCACTCCTGGCTGGTGGCGTTCAACGGCGCGCTGCTGCCTGCCCCGATCATCGTGCAGCAGATGATCGCCGGCGTGAACGCGCACATCGATCTCGACCTCGGCATCTCCGCCGAGGAGATCGCGCCGGGCGCGAAACTGCAGACGCTGAAGAACGACTTCAACACGGTCAACGCCGTGCTCGCGTCACAGGTGAACGGCGTGCTCGACGAGATCGACGAGCTCTCGCCGGTCCTGGCCGACATCTACGACGTGCTGCAGAAGAACGAGATCGACATGATCAGCGACGGCCTGAAGGTCGTCCGCGACAGCGCCTGGTGCTTCGCCGAAAAGCTGGCCATGACGCCGAAGATCCTCCAGCCGCCCGTGATCATGGTTCACGACCTGGAAGTGGCCCAGCTCGGCACGCTGATCCTCCACCCACCCGGATTGCTGGCGAACCTGGTGCAGGTGATCGCGTCGCGCGAGAGTCGGGATGTGGTGCATAACATTTCCGTGCTGAACGCGATCGCGGCGAAGCCGGCGCGCGTCGGGGTGATGGCCGAGTAGTTGGCAGTTGACAGTGGGCCGTTGGCAGAAGCTGCTGGCCGTCCTACTGCCAACGGCCAACTGCCAACTACTCCGGCGTAATGTACGCCGCCGTGATCCCGCCATCGACCAGGAACGTCGACCCATTCACGTACGACGCCTCATCGCTCGCGAGGAAGAGCGCGGCGTTGGCCATCTCCTCGGCGCGCGCGAAGCGTCCGGGCGGAATGTGCACGAGGCGGCGCTGGCGGCGCGCGGGATCGGAGAGCAGCTCCTGCAGCAGCGGCGTCTCGACCGGGCCGGGACAGAGCGCGTTGACGCGGATGTTCTTCCGCGCGAACTCCACCGCGATCTCGCGCGTCATCGACAGCACGCCGCCCTTGCTCGCGGTGTAGGCGATCTGCGGCGCCGCCGCGCCCAGGATGGCGACGAACGACGCGGTGTTGATGATGGAGCCGCCGCCGTTGCGCAGCAACGCCGGGATCTCGTACTTGCATCCGAGGAAAACGCCCTTGAGGTTCACGTCGATGACGAAGTCCCAGATCTCCTCGTCCGTGTTCGTGACCGAGTCGTCCTTCGGATGAAAGACGCCCGCGTTGTTGAACGCGATGTCGAGCTTCCCGTACGTCTTCTCCGCGAACGCCACCATGGCCTCGGAGTCCTTCGCCTTCGACACATCGGCCGCGATCGCGCTCGCCTCGCCGCCCGCCTTGCGGATCTCGTCGACCGTTTCGTCCGCCGGCTTCAGATCGACGCAGACGATCTTCGCCCCTTCCTGCGCGAAGCGGAGACATGACGCCTTGCCGATGCCGGACGCGGCGCCGGTGATGAGAGCCACTTTGTTCGCCAGTCGCATATCACCCCATCTCGAAATACCGCCGCCGCTCCCAGTCGGTGACGACGGAGTCGAACTTTCGCTGTTCGGTCCTGAAGAAATGCAGGTAGTGATCGATCACGTCGTCTCCGAACGCCTGGCGCGCGAACGCGCTCGACTCCAGCGCGGCGATCGATTCATTCAGCGTGTGCGGCACATGCGGCAGCTCGCGCGCCGCGTAGACGTCGCCTTCGAACGCCGGCGGCGGCTCGATCCTGTTCTCGATGCCGTCGAGTCCCGCGGCCAGGGTCGCGGCGAAGGCGAGATACGGATTCGCGTCGGCGCCCGGCGCGCGGCACTCGATGCGCAGCGAGGGACCTTCGCCCACGATGCGGAAGCCGGCGGTGCGGTTGTCGTGCGACCAGGCGATGCCGGTCGGCGCGAACGAGCCGGGGACGTAGCGCTTGTACGACGCGGGGTACGGCGCGTAGAACGCGAAGAGCTCGCGGATGTGCGCCATCCAGCCGCCGAGGAAATGGCGGAAGGTGTCGGACTCCCCTTCGAAGAATGACTTCTTCACCTCGGCGTCCCACAGCGACATGTGGATGTGGCAGCTCGAGCCGGCGTAGCGCTCGTCCCACTTCGCCATGAACGTGATCGCGTGCCCCGCTTTCCAGGCGATCTCCTTCGCCGCGTGCTTGTAGATCGCGTGGCGGTCGGCCATCTCCACCGCGTCGGCGTAGCGGAGACCGATCTCCTGCTGCCCCGGCCCCCACTCCCCTTTCGACGACTCGACCGGGACGCCGGAGCGCTCCAGATGCGAGCGGATCGCGCCGATGAGGAACTCCTCTTTCGTCCCCTGCAGCACGTGATAGTCCTCGATCACGCGGCCGATCGGCTCGAGGCGGATGTAACCCTTCTCGGCCGCCGAATCGTACGAATCCTTGAAGACGTAGAGCTCGAGCTCCGACGCCGCCATCGGCGTGAAGCCGAGCTTCGCCGCGCGCTCCACCTGGTTGCGCAGCATCGTGCGCGGCGCGAGCGGCACGTCGATGTCGCAGATCACCAGCGCGCTCTTCTCCTGCCACGACGCGACGCGCATCGTGCCGAAGTCGGGGATCGGATTGAAATCGCCGTAACCCTTCGCCCAGCTGGTGAACGCGTAGCCCGGAACCGGATCCATCTCCATGTCGCACGCCAGGAGGTAATCGCACGCGTGCATGCCGTGCCCGGCGACGTCGTCGAGAAAATACTGCGCGACGAACCGCTTGCCGACCAGCCGGCCGTACATGTCGGGAAAGACGGCGATGACGGTTTCGATCTCGCCGTCGGCGATGAGGCGTTTCAGTTCTTCGAGTGTGATGCGGCCTTGCATGGTTTTTTAGCTGTTCAGCTGTTGAGCTGTTCAGCGATTGAGCGACTGCCTCAACAGCTCAACAGCTCAATCGCTCAATAGCTCACATCAACGTACACCGTCTTCCACTCCGTATACCCATCCAGCGCCTGCAATCCCAGCTCGCGTCCGATGCCGCTCCGCTTCACGCCGCCGAACGGGCCTTCGAGATGCACGCTCGAGCCGGAGTTGATCGACAGGTTACCGGTTTCGATGGCCCGCGCCATGCGCATCGCGCGGGCGACGTCGCGCGTCCAGATCGAGCCGGAGAGACCGTACGTCGAATCGTTGGCCAGGGCGATCGCTTCGGCTTCGTCGCGGAACGGCATCACGGCGACGACCGGGCCGAAGATCTCCTCGCGCACGATCGACATCTCCGGCTTCACGTCGAGGAACAGCGTCGGCTCGAGATACGCGTGTCCGTTGACGTTGCCGCCGGTGGCGAGCGTCGCCCCTTCGCTCCGTCCCTGCTCGACGTAGCGCATCACGCGCTGGCGATGCGCGGCGGTCACCAGCGGTCCCATTTCGGTTTCATCCGCCAGCGGCTGGCCGACCTTCACCTTTTCGAACGCGTCGACGAGCGCTTTCGTGAAGCGGTCGTAGATCGGCTGATGCACGAGGACGCGGCTGCGCGCGCAGCAGTCCTGGCCGGCGTTGCCGAGGGACGAGGAGACGGCGGAAGCGACGGCGCGATCGAAGTCGCAGTCGTCGAAGATCACGTTCGGCGACTTGCCGCCCAGCTCCAGCGTCACGCGCTTGATGTCGTCGGCGGCGAGGCGCATCACGTTCATGCCGACCTCGGTCGAGCCGGTGAAGGCGATCTTCCGCACCAGCGGATGTTTGATCAGCGCTTCGCCGACGACCGACCCCGGTCCGGTGACGACGGAGAGCACGCCCTCGGGCATCCCCGCTTCGCGCGCCAGCTCGGCGATGCGGAGCGCGGTCAGCGGCGTCTGCTCCGCCGGCTTGAGCACGACCGTGTTGCCCATCGCCAGCGCCGGCGCGATCTTCCACGAGGTGATGGCGATCGGGAAGTTCCACGGCACGATGACTCCGCAGACGCCGACCGGCTCGCGGAAGGTCATCAGGATTCCGGACGCCGCGCCGGGGATGGTCTGCCCGCCGACTTTGTTCGTCGTGCCGGCGTAGTACTCGAAGCAGTTTGCCGCGAGTCCGACTTCGTCGCGCGAGTCGCGGATCGGTTTCCCGACGTTGCGCGATTCCAGCTTCGCCAGCTCCTCGGCGTTGTCGCGGATCAGCTGCGAGAGCCGCTGCAGGATGCGCGCGCGGCTGCGGGTGTTGATCCGCCGCCATTCGCCGCGGAACGCGTTGTCGGCGGCGCGGACGGCGCGATCGACATCATCGGGCGACTGCTGCGGAATCGACGCGAGCGTCTCGCCGGTGGCGGGCTCGATCAGGTTGAATGCGGACACCACGCCGCCATTCTGCAAGAAGCGGGCGCAACCTCGCCAACATGAGCGGACGAGACGTCCGCTCCCCTCTTTTCAATCCGGCGCGGGAAGATCGGTCACCGGCTCGCCCATCAGCGTGTGCCCGGCGATCGCGGCCAGGACGATCACGCCCCCCACGATGGCGAACCCCGACGGCCGCTCGCCGAGCAGCACGAAGACCCAGATCGGATTGGCGACCGGCTCGAGCATGCCGGTCAGCGACGCCTGCGTGGCGGTCACGTACTTCAATCCCCGCACGAAGAACGCATACGCGAGCGCGATCTGGAACAACCCGAGGAATGCGAGCACGCCGAATGACCTCGGAGTGAGCGCCAGATCGCGCGCGACGAACGGGAGCAGCGCCAGCGCGAGGACGAGATTGCCCCACGTCACGGCCGATTGCGCGGCGTCGTTCTCGCGGCGCAGCGCCAGGATCAATCCGGCGAAGAAGACGCTCGACACGAGCGCCATCGCATTTCCCGCCATCCCGCGTGTCTCGAATTTCCCGACGAAAAAGAGCGCCATGCCCGCGATGGCGACGACGATGGCGATCACGTCGCGCGCGCGCATCGGCTCCCGTACGACGAGCGGCGAGAGGAGAAGCACCCAGACGACACCGGCGTACTGCAGAAAGATCGCGTTCGCCGCGGTCGTCCACTTCGTCGCGATCACGAACGCGGTCAGGCACGCGCCATAGCAGACGATCGCCGCGATGAACACCGCCGTCGACCGCCACCGCCGCCGTCCCCAGACGTCGCGCCCGAAGACGGCGAACAGCGCGACCGCCGCGAAGAGCGACCGGTAGAACGTCACCTTCAGCGGGGAGTCGGCGATGCCCTTGATGCCGATGCCGCCGGTCGACCAGAGCAACGCGGCGGCAACGACCCAGAGGATGGCGCGTCGGCGCGACTCGGTCACGCGCGGGATTGTAGACGCGAAGGGGACGACCAGAGCGCCTCCGGTCGTCCTCCTTCGGTTTAATTCGTGTAGAACGATCCGCTTCGATCCATCCGGGAGCGGACGTCGCTCTCCGCGGGGGGACACGGCAGCGGATCATCCGGCGGAGGCACGACGCCGGCGCATTCGCGCACGACCTCGGCCAGCGTGTCGATCTCCAGCGGTTTGTTCAGCACGGCGGCGACCTGCGACGGATCGACGGTCGACGCGCCGTTCGGATCGCGCACCGCGAGCACGAACGTCGTCGCTTCGGGGCGGTTATTGCGGAACTGCTCGAGGAATCCTGCTGCCTCGTGATCGGGAAGGTCCATATCCAGAATGATCAGCGCGTAATCGCAGCTGGCCACGCGCTCCAGCGCCTCTTCAGCCGAGGACGCCGCATCGACGCCCAGCGGCTGATGGCGGAGAATCGTGAAGAGCATTACGCGCAGAGCATCATTGCTCTCGATAATCAACACTCTTGGTTCATTCATGGGGTTGATAAGGTCAAAAGATGTGCCAGACCGCACGCCTAATTGGGCTTGTCCAACGACTGGTCCAGCTCGCTTTCCGGCGGCGGGCACGAATCGTTCTGCGCGAATTCATCGAGCGTGCGGATGCACGCGCCGATCGTGTCGACCAGCAGCTCGATGTCGAACGGCTTACGGATCGTGCCGGCGACGATCTGCGGATTGAGATCGCGCGGCTCGCTTCCGGCGGTCAGCACGAGGACGAGCGGACGCCGATCCTGCGGCCAGGATTCGATCCGGTCGAGGAACTCGTAGCCGCTCATGCGCGGCATCATCAGGTCGAGGAGGACGATCGAATAGCGGCACTGCCGCGACCGTTCGATCGCCTCCTCGCCGTTGCGGGCCGTATCGACGCGATATCCCCGCTTCCGCAGCACCGTCAGGAGGAGCAGGCGGATCGGGTCGTCGTCGTCAACGATCAGGATTCGCTTTTCCAATCGTCACGACCTCGCGCCGAGGGATTCGTGATCTTCCGGCCGTGTCGCCTTTGACGATTGGACCTCGTTGAGCAGGCGGACCGACTCGCGATTGAACGCCGGAAGATCGTCAGGCTTGCGGCTGCTGACCCAGTTGCGGTCGCGGATCACTTCCCTGTCCTGCCACGTGCCGCCGGCGTTGCGGATGTCGTCCTGCAGCGTCGGCCAGGTCGTGATCGTGCGGCCCTTCACGAGGCCGGCGGAAACGAGCAGCCAGCCGCCGTGGCAGATCACCATCAGCGGCTTGCCCGCGCGATCCATCTCCTGCACGAACTGCTGCGCTTTTTTCTCCATGCGCAGCGCGTCGGCATTGATGACCCCGCCCGGCAGCAGCACGGCATCGAAATCATTCGGATCGGCCTTGGCCAGCGACAGCTCGACCTTGAACCTGTCCTGCTTGTCGTGGTGCTGGAATCCCTGAACTTCGCCCTCTTTGTTCGAGATCAGCACGCACTTCGCGCCGGCGTTTTCCAGCGCCTCGCGCGGGCTGGTCATCTCGATCTGTTCGAAACCGTCGGTGACCAGAATCGCCACGCGCCGGCCTTTGAGCTCCTGTGACATTGCATGCCTCCGGCAATGAGTCAATGCAAGATGCGAGCACTCAACTATTTAGCGGTCCACGGTGCGGTCAGCAGTTCCGCATCTTCCGGCGTGACCAGTTGCGGTGCACCGCACGCCATCGCGAGGTGGAGAAACGCGTCGCTTGCCGCCGACCAGTCAGGCCTGAGCACCGGATCGCCATCGTCGTCGGTCGTCAACGCCGCACCGCCGGTCAGCGTACGCGCCCGTTCGACGATCAGGTTGTGCAGAACGGTGAACCCGGCTCCGATCGGCGAGCGGAGATCGCCCGCGGCGAGCGTCGCGGTGTGATCGTGCGCGTCGCCGAGCCAGCGATTCCAGGCGCGCGAATACGCCTCGCGCGCCTCGTCGCGTACGGCGTGCTCCAACATCGCGACGTCATCGACCGTGATGGTGCGCGCCCGTTCGAGGATGCGGCAAACCGCTTCGCCATGCGCGCCGAACAAACGCCACACCGGCTCCTCGGCGATGACCCGGACAGCGACCGCGCGCGTGTACTTCGCGTACGCCGCCAGCTGCTCGGCCGCCGCCTGCAGGCGAACCGTCGCACCGGCCGCCGCGAGTCGCATCGGATCGTCATCGACATCGGCGACATAGACGAATCCGGCCGGCCGCCGCCAGAACCACTTCATTTCTTTTCGCGCTTCTCCAGCGTGTACGCCGCGAGCCGCCGCTCGTGACCGGAGTCGTCGATCAACAACGCCAGCCGCCGACTTCTCCGCCGTCCGCGCCTCGAACGCCTTCAATCCGGCCGGCTGCATCAACCCGAGCTTCGTCAGCTCGCCGACGCGCCGGATGTTCACCGCGCTCCAGTTGCTGCCGCGCTTCCGCGGCGTGAAGCGGATCGTGTAGCTGACGTCGTCGATCCGCTTGCGCACTCCGTCGATCCAGCCGAAGCACAGCGCCTCATCGACCGACTCCGGCCAGGTGATCGAACGGCGCCCGCTGTCCTTCTTGTAGAAACCGACCAGCAGCTCCGCGGCCTTGTCGTGATTCCGCTCCAGCCAGCGGCGAAACTCGGCAGGCGTCTCGAAGAAGATCGGCTTCACTTGACCAGCCTGGCGATGGCGCGGAACTCGTCGGTCCCCGAGTTCACCGTCAGCTCGAACAACACCATCTCGGTCGAGCTGAGACGCGCCCCCTCGGTGACCATCCGCCTGATCGCGATGTCGCGATTCTCCGCCGTACGCGACGACATGGCGTCGGCGACAATCGTCACGTCATAGCCGGCGGCGAGGAGATCGGTCACGGTCTGATAGACGCAGACGTGCGTCTCGATGCCGGCGACGATGACCTGCTTCTTCTTCAGGAGGCGCGTCGTCGCCTGGAACTCGCCGCAGCCCTGCGCCGAGAAGCACGACTTCTCCACCGGCTGATATCCGCTCGTTTCTTCGAGCGCGCGGCGCAGCGGCTCGATCGTCGGCCCCAGTCCCTTGACGTATTGCTCCGTGGCCACGATCGGCATGGTGTCGAGCACGTGGCAGCCGCGGATCAGCCGCTCGATGTTCGCCGCGACCTCGGCGTGCCGGTCGATCACCGGCATCAGCTTCTCCTGGACGTCGATGACCAGAAGGAATGAATCGCTTCTTTGTAGTCGGGCCATAGATATGCAGGGTTAGACTTACGGATTCGAGTAGAGAGAGAGAAAATCGCTTGCGGCTTCAGTATCCCGCAGTCGCGCTTGCCCTGTCTGCCCTGATGCTCGCCGGCATCGCGGTGGTCTCATGGCAAAGCGTGCACCAGCTGGCCGCGGGCGCGGAAGGGGTGGAGCATACCCATCGCGTCCTCGCGGAGATCGACCAGGTGCAGCGCCTGGTGAGCGACGCGCGCCGCGGCGAAGGCGGCTTCCTGCTGACCGGTGACGCCAGCCGATTGCAGACGGTCTACACGGCCCGCCTGCAACTGAACGACACGCTGGCGTCGCTCGCCGCGCTGACGGCGGACAACCGCGCGCAACGCAATCGCGTCGAACAGTTGAACGCGCTCGTAGACGCCGATCTCGCCTCGATCGATCGCGCGGTGGCTCTCCACCGGACGAACGAAGACGCGGCGGCCGCGGAATACGAATCGCCCGCCACGCAGTCGCGCTTCGCGCAGATCACGCACCTGCTCGATGACGCACGGCGCGAGGAGCAGCGCCTGCTCGACGCACGTACGGGCGGCGTCGCCACGCGCGTCCGCTGGACGCTGCTGATCGTCGGGTTCGGCTACGCGCTGGCCCTGGCCCTCGGCATCGGAGCGATGTTGCGTATGCGGCGCGAGATCGTGCAGAGGTTGCGCGCCGAGGATGAGGTGGAGCGGACCAATCGCGAGCTGACGACGCACGTGAGCGAGTTGCAGACGCGCTCGCAGCAGCTGACGCTTCTCGGGCACATCGGCGAGCTGCTGCAGGCGTGCCGGACGCTGGAAGAAGCGGCGGAGCTGCTGTCGAACAGCGCGCCGGAGATGTTCAGTTTCGCGCGCGGAGGACTCTTCCGCGTGGCGCCGTCGCGCAACGTGGCGGCGCCGCTGGCGTCGTGGCCCGACGCCGCGGAACCGTTCGCGCCGTCGGACTGCTGGGCGATCCGCCGCGGCGCGCCGCATGAGAGCACGACGAATGTGACGTGCGGTCACCTGGAGCGATCGAAGGCGGCGCACGCGTTCTGCGTCCCGCTGGTGGCGCAGGGCGACATGCTCGGCGTGCTGACGCTGGAGTGGGACGACGATCACGATCCGCGCGAGCTGGCCCGCGCCGCCGCGGAGCAGATCGCGCTGGCGCTGGCGAACCTCGAGCTGCAGCAGACGCTGCGCATGCACGCGATCCGCGATCCGCTGACGAGCCTTTTCAACCGCCGCTACATGGAGGAGTCACTGAACCGCGAGTTGCACCGCGCCGCGCGCTCGAAGACACCGCTGTCGGTGATGATGTTCGACCTCGATCGATTCAAGGAGTTCAACGATCTGTTCGGCCACGCCGCCGGCGATAACCTGCTCCGCGACCTGGGGCGGAACATCGCCCACGAGGTACGCGTGGAGGACATCGCCTGCCGCTACGGCGGCGACGAGTTCGTGGTCATCCTGCCGGGCGCGCCGCCGGAGTGCGCGATCGCCCGCGCGGAGCTGCTGATCGAAAAGACGCGGCGGATGCCGATCGCGGCGATGCCGGACGGCGGCACGGTGACGATGTCGGTCGGCGTGGCGTCGTTCCCCGCCGACGCGCACGAGCCGGAGACACTCCTCGGCGCCGCCGACCGCGCTCTGTACGGCGCGAAGCGTGCCGGACGTGCGCGGGTTGCGCGTGTGAGTTGAAAAGGGGAACCGACCGGAGCGCCTCCGGCGGGCGGGCACGGCCCGCGGCGTTTGTTGGCCAAGCCTGAACGCACGACTGTCGTTCTTCACACCACGACGTACAACGGTGGCTCGCCACGAAGAAAGCGGCGGACGTCCGTCGCCGCGATGCGGGCCATTGCGGTGCGCGCCTCTTCCGTCGCGGAACCGATGTGCGGGGCGAGGACGACGTTGGTCATCGTCAGCAGGCGCGCGGTGACTTCCGGCTCACGTTCGTAGACGTCGAGGGCGGCGCCGCGGAGCTGGCCGGAGTCGAGTGCGTCGCAGAGCGCGGCTTCATCGACCAGCGGTCCGCGGGCGGTGTTCACGAGATACGCGCCGCGCTTCATCTTCGCCAGGGCGTTCGCGTCGATGAGGTGATGCGTCTCGCGCGACAGCGGCACGTGGATCGAGACGATGTCGCTCGTCGCGAGAAGCTCATCGAGCGAATCGCCGCGGCGGACGCCGATCGTTTCCATGCCGAATGCGCTCGCGCGCTTTGCCACCGCCTGGCCGATGCGACCCATGCCGACGATGCCGAGGCGCTTGCCCTGCAGGCCGGTGCCGAGGAGGTGGAGCGGCTCCCAGATGCACTCGCCGGTGCGGCGGACTTCGGCGTCGCCTTCGATCAATCGCCGCGTGATCGCGAGGATCAGCGCCATCGTCAGGTCCGCCGTCGCCTCCGTCAACACGCCCGGCGTGTTCGTGATCGTCACGCCCAGCTCGCGCGCGGCCTCGACGTCGATGTTGTTGTAGCCGACCGCGTAGTTCGCCACCATCCGCAGGTTCGGATTCGACGCCAGCACGCGCCGCGTCAGCGGATCGGACAGCAGCGTCATCGCCGCATCCGCCTCCGCCAGCAGCGTGATCATCTCCTCCTCGCTCCGCGCCTGCTCCGTCGGATGGGCGATAACGTCGAACTCCCCCGCGAGAATGTCGCGCGCGATCGCGGGATAGTCGGCAGTGAGGACGACCGTGTACTTCATGATGAGCTGTTCAGCTGTTGAGCGATTGAGCTGTTGAGGAGGCCGTTGCTCGGCAGCTCAACCGCTAAAGAGCTCAAGAGCCGCTTTTCCTCGCCATCAACCACCCCACCAGAAAAAACCCGCCCCCGATGAACAGCATCCGCACCTCGGTCGGGACGTCGCCGCGGAACATGCCGATGTAGAGGCCGATCGGCAGGATGACCATGCCGACGAGCTGGAAGAAGCGGCCGAAGACGGCGGACATGAGGGCGGAGCTTACACGAGGGCGTGAAACAGGCGCGAGTGTCCGTCAGTAGGAACCAGGAGGTGGAACCATGGCTACCAGTGCCCAGATCAGGAATCTTGTATTGCAGTTTGCGGGTCAGCCGGACTCAGGATTCATGAGTCCTGGCGAAGTGATCACGACCCCGATTGACCCAACGCTCAATACGCTTGCGGATTTCGACGGATTCGTCGTCCGGCTCGCCGCCGCAATGCAGGCAGGCGGCGTTACTTTCCTCGCCATCCCGCAGGAATTGATCAGCTGCACGACCTGGGACGATCTAGTGACGCAGATCGCCCTCAATCAGAGTTGAGGTGTTCATGAAACCGATCGTTATCACCACCGCCTATCTATTAATTACCGTTGCGATATTCGCACAGGCGCCACCGTCAGCCCCTACGCTGAACGGCGTGGTCTTGAAGAGCGAAATCGGATTCACACCTCTTCGGCTCGATGAAGGGAAAACGCCGCAGACTTCGCCCTGCGCGACCTCGCCTTATACGACCGACTCGAAAATCTACACGGTGATCTTGAAAGTGCTTCCCAGAATCACGGGGGCCACGGAATTCAAGCGGGTGCCGAACATCTGGATCGACGACGCGAACCCGAAAAAGATCTACCTCGTCACCGGCAACACTGGAATTACGCAGATCAAGACGTCACGTCGTACGTACGACGCAGCATTCACCAATGCTGCAGCGGAGATCGTCGTTCCCGATCTCACATGGGCTGATGCATCAGACATACTGAGCGACTTGCAGAAGTCGCCGCGCGCAGTGACGAATGCATCGCTGTCGCTGATACCCGTGACGCTCCCGGACAACGTCGGCGTGAATGGGTTGATGCAAGCGCTCGCTGACCGTGGTGTCCGTCTACACACCAAAGAGGGATGGGCAGCCGGCATACAAATCCTGCAGGGCAATCCATCAGTAGTCGCCGGCTTGGTTACCAGCCCGAGCATCCAATTGAGTATCCCGACGACTCCCGGGAGCGTCACAACTGATTTGAGCGAGTCGCTCCGCCACCTGCAAGGTCTGGTCAACGCGCTCGGAGTTCACGCCGCGATTGCGACGAACGACGACGACGCGGCGAAGGCGGCGGCGCCCGACCCATCGATCATCTTCCTCGTCGACTCTCCGTGCCTCGCCGTCGCCCTTCTGCCTTCCGTGACTGGGAACAAAGTGTCGAGCGGAATCATCGATTTTCACGGCCACTATCTATTCCCGTTCGCGCGCGGCAAGAGCTTCGCGAAAGTCAGCGTCGGTGGAACCAGCCCGCTCGATCGTTCCGCTGACGGCGCCACGAGCACGCTCACGGCGGCGCTCGATGCCGCACTCAATCACGATATGAATGCGGCCGGAATGAGCGGTCCGATCCGATTCACGGGCGGTCTCACGGCGTCGTATGAGCGCTCTGACATCACGAATGGCACACATGTCGCCAAAGGCTCTGGCGGGATGAAGGGAAGTGTCTCATTTCCGAATTTCACCCAGCTCACAGGAAACGACACGCGCCCGACTCTGACCTTTGAAGCTGTAGGCTCGACAATCAATGGTAGTACCGCCGACACGTCGCAGTTTGAAGGAAATACGAAATTCAAGGCCAAGTTCCGCTGGACGCCGATCTTCAACAGCTCGATTGACGCGGCGTACAGCCTCTCGCACGACGCGATTTATGGAGGAAGAAAAAACAACTACGTTATCAACGTCGATGTTCTCAAGTTCATCGTCCGCGACCCGCTGGAGTTCGCCGCGACCTGGAGATGCGGACGCTCCGCCCCAGACTTCAAGCGCAGTTGCGGCTTCTACACCGGGTTCTCTTTGACCAGTCAACAGTAGCTGCATTCCTACTCGTCGATCACGATCGTCTCCACCTTGTCTCCCCGCTCCGTCTGATCGACCACCGCGTTCATGCCGTCGGTGACGCGGCCGAAGATGGTGTAGCCGCCGTCGAGGTGCGGTTGGGGCGAGTGGGTGATGAAGAATTGCGAGCCGCCGGTGTCGGGGCCTGAGAGGGCCATGCCTACGGCGGCTCGCGTGTACTTCTGCAGGTTGATCTCGTCGCGGATGGCGTAGCCGGGACCGCCGTTCATGTCGTTGCGCGGGTCGCCGCCCTGGATGACGAAGTTCGGCACGACGCGCATGAACGAGGTGTTGTCGAAGAAGTGCGCCTTCGCCAGCCGCGCGAAGTTCCACGTCGTGACCGGCGCGTCCTGCGTCAGGAGCTGGATCTCGATGCGGCCGCGCGTCATGCGGATCGACGCGGTGTGCGGCGCGCGCGACCAGGCCACGATGTCGTTGTAGTCGCTGCGCTCGACCGGCAGCGGTGTGTACGACGGGCGCGGGCGCTTGAACTTTTCCACCAGTTGATCGGCGGCGACGCGCCGCAGCACCGGATCGTCATCGGTGAGCGCCCACTGAACCGCCGTCTCGTTTCCGACCGCGGCCAGCGCGGTGATCGCCGCGACCCGCGCGTCGTCCGTCGCGTCGCTGCGCGAGCGGGCCTCGGCGGCGGAGAAGAGGTCGGGATCGGCGTTCTTCACATGCATGTAGCGATCGATGGCATTCGTCCGGACGATCACGTCGCGATCGTCGAGCATCGGACGGATCCACGATGCATTCGCGTCGCAGCGGTCATCGGCGATCGTGCTCAGCGCCGTCGCCCGCACCATCGGGTCGTCGTCTTTGGCGAACGTCACGCGCAACGCGTCCGCCTCGGGCGGCAGCGCCTCGAGGCCGCGCACCTTCTGCCACGATGTCAGATTCGACATCGACGCCAGCGCCTGCGGATCGTTGCGCACGATCGCGCCGGTGGCCAGCTCGCGCTCCCAGCGCGACCCCCGGTCGAAGATCTCGCGGAGCCTGCCGTTGGCGGAACTGTTCTTCGCCGCGTACCAGCCGAGCGTGTCGATGGTCGAGGCGCGGACGGCGGGATCGGGATCGTCGGTCATGGCGATCACGCGCACGGCGTCCTGCGCGAAGTCGGGCGTCTCGATCGCCTTGTGGTCCTTCGCCGCGATGCGTCCGAGGGCCACGATCGCGTTCGTGCGGACCCAGGGATGCGCATCGGTGAACATCGTCGTCAGCGGCGAGATCGACTGCGGCGACGCGATGCGTCCGAGGGCCGAGGCGACGTAGGCGCGGGTCAGGACGTCCTCGTCGTTCGCCAGCAGCTCGAGCCGCTCGCGCGCCGGCGCGAACGCGCGCCGCGCGAGGGCATACGTGGCCGCCTGGCGGATCGCGGACGATGACGAGGCGAGCGCACTCGCGGCCAGCGAACTGGCCTCGTCGGAGTTCCAGCGGAAGAGGAAGCGGATGGCGCGCGTGCTGACGCCTTCCGGCTGCGACGTCGCCGTCAGCGCCTCATAGATGCCGATCGGCGCTTTCGGCGCGAGCTTCGACAACGCCTCCACGGCCTCGGCGGCAACGCTCGCATCCGCATCTGCGGCGAGAATGAAAAGCGGATCGATGGACGTCGGATCGCCGATCTCGCCGAGGGAAAAGGCGACCGTTTCGCGGACCGTGCGGTCGGGATCGTTGACCAGCGGCGCCAGCGCGTCCGCACCGGCGCGAGTCCCGCTCTGCGGAGCGATGCGGCCGACCGCAAGCGCCATCCTCTTTCGATGCAATGGGTTAGGGTTCGTCAGCCAGGCGTTGACGGTCGCGGCGTCGAACTCGCGGCGGTCCTCGAGCCGCAGCACGCGCGCCTCTTCCTCCACCGTGAAGCCGTAGACCTCCGGGGCGGGCGCGGGGGCGGGTTTGGGCGGCGGCGGGGGGGCCGCGGCACATGCGGAAAGGAGGAGCGCGAGAAGGGCGTACCTGCGCATGACGAGCAGTGTAGGACAGGCGCCCCCGCCTGTCCCGCACGATGGACAGGCGAGGGCGCCTGTCCCACACACTTTGTGACGACGCTCACAGGCTTCTGTGCGCGGTGACGCTTGTCACGACTACCCTGCTACATGAAACTTCGCGTTGCATGCAGGACACGCTCGCCATCGATGCACAAAACCTCGCCCGCCGGTATGGACGCCGGTGGGCGCTCGCGGATGTCTCCCTCCAAATACCGCATGGGCGTGTCGTGATGGTGGCGGGGCGGAATGGCTCGGGCAAATCGACTCTCTTTCGTATCCTTTCCACCGCCATTCGCCCCGACCACGGCTCCGCGAACATCCTCGGATTCGACCTGGTCAAACAGCGCTACGACGTCCGCAAGGGCGTGGCGCTGCTGAGCCACTACTCGTATCTGTACGAGTCGCTCACCGCCGCGGAGAACCTGCAGGTCTTCGCCGATCATCGCGGAACGCCGCGCACCGGATTGAAAGAGCTCCTCGACCGGGTCCGCCTCGGACAGCGCGCGGACGACGCGGTTCACACCTTTTCCGCCGGCATGCGCAAGCGGCTGTCGTTCGCGCGGATCCTCCTGCAGCGGCCGCGGCTCGTGCTGCTCGACGAGCCGTACGGGCAGCTCGATCCCGAGGGCTTCGCGCTCGTCGATGAAGTCGTGCATGAGCTGCAGACCTTCGGCGTCACCGTCCTGCTGGCCACGCATCAGCTGGAGCGCGGCGGACGGCTGGCCGAGGATGCGATCGTCCTCGAGCAGGGGCGGCTGATCTGGCAGGGAAATCCCCAGTTCATCCCGAGCGCAGCGAGGGATCAATGGAGCGGCCGCGCATGAGCGAACCGTTTGACGCGGTGCCGCCGGTGATGCCTCGCGTTGCTCGGCATAAAGTCGGAGGGCTGATCGCTGCGCTGCGCAAAGAGTTCCTCCTGCAGTGGAAGACGCGCACGCAGTTCATGGCCGTGTTCGTCTTCGGCGCGACGTCGCTCCTCCTCTTCAGCTTCGCCGTCGGACCGAACTCCGAGGCGCTGCGGCTCTACTCGGCGGGCTTCCTGTGGCTCGGTCTGCTGCTCTCGTCGACGCTCACCCTCGCGGAGAGCTATCACGCCGAGATGGAGAATCGCGCGCTGGAGGGACTGCTGCTCCTGCCGAGCGATCCGCGCGCGCTGTACTACGGCAAGGCGATCGCGAACTGGCTGCAGCTCGCGCTCCTCGGAGTCGGGCTGGTGCCGGTGATGGTCGTCCTCTACGACGCCGGAACCACCGACCTGCTCCGTCTGCTTGCCATCATCCTGCTGGGCACGGCAGGACTATCCGCTCCGGGAACTTTGTATGCGGCCATGACTTCCCAGGCCCGCGCGAAACAGACTCTCTTACCTTTGCTGTTGTTCCCGTTGATCGTTCCGGCACTATTGGCTTCCGTCAAAGCAACGTCGCTCGTCATCCTCGGAGATCCGATGCAGCAGTTGCCGTCATGGATCAGCCTTCTGACCGCGTTCGACGCGATTTACTGGTCGTTGTGCGGCCTGCTGTTCGGCCGTGTCGTGGAAGAGTGATTGTCAGAGTGAACGAATGAGAAGAACCTTACCCCCAGCCATCCTTCTGGCCATCGGCGCCTACTTCGGATTCGTCGTCGCCGTCGCGCAGTTTCACGGCGTGACGGCGTTCTCGCTCGGACTTCCGTCCGGCGTGATCGCCACGCTCGCCGCCGGCTGCGGCGTCGCCGGCGCAATCTGGTTCCTGTTCGCGAACGACCAGCTCGACTCGTGGCGTCCGCCGCAGATCCTGATCGGCCTCGCGCTTCTCTGCCTGATCTCCGGGTCGTACTACGGCCTTTTCGTCGCGCCGCCGGAGCAGTTCATGGGCGACGTGCAGCGGATCATGTACGTCCACGTCCCGACCGCCTGGAACGCGCTGCTGGCGATGACGCTGGCGTTCGCCTGCGCGGTCATCTTTCTCTTTCGCGGCGACTACAAGTGGGACTCGCGGATGGAAGGATCGATCGAGAGCGGCGTGGTGCTGGCGTTCCTGCTCTGTTGCCAGGGCGCGATCTGGGCCAAGCCGACGTGGGGCGTCTGGTGGGACTGGGATCCGCGCCTGACGACGACCGCCGTCCTGCTCTTCGCCTTCCTCGGCATCCTCGCGCTGCGCAAGTTCGTCGAAGATCCGGCCCGGCGCGCGATCTGGTCGGCCGTGGCCACGATCATCGCCTACGTCGACGTCCCCATCGTCTACTTCTCCGTGCGCTGGTGGAACTCGCTGCACCAGCAGCAGTCGAGCCCGGGCACGGTATCGAAACAATTCTGGCTGCCGCTGCGCCTCAACGCATTCGGCATCCTCTTCCTCATGGTTGCATTCATCATGTTGCGAGCCCGGCTCGCGTCGCTGCGCCTGAAACAGGAAATGGCGCCGCCGCTGCCGGAGATGGCCGAGCTCGGGGAGGCCGTATGAGCGCAGGTGTAGTCAGCGGTGGATGGAACTTCGTCATCGCCGCGTATGCGGTCACGTTTTCAGTGCTGTTCATCTACGGAGTGAGTCTCGTCACGCGGCTTCGTGAGGAGCGCTCCCGCGCAAACGAAGAGGTCAATACAAAATGAGCACCGTGATGAATCATCCATCCGCAAGTGACGTCATGCGCCGCCGCTCGCGCCTCTTCATGATCGGCGCGTTCGTCGTCGCGGCGATCGCCTTCATGGTCATCGCCGCCGGCGGCATCAACAAGAACCTCGTCTACTACTGGACGCCCACCGATCTCCATGCGGCGGGCGACAAGGCCTACGGCGCGACGATCCGCCTCGGCGGCATGGTCGCCCCCGGCTCGATCAAGAAGAATCCCGGCATCTCCGCGCTGGAGTTCGACGTCAAGGACGGCGGCGGAATCGTGCACGTGAAATCGGCCGGCGTGCCGCCGCAGATGTTCCGCGAGAACATCGGCGTGGTGGTGGAAGGGACGATGGACCGCGGCGGCTACTTCAAGTGCAACCGGCTGATGGTGTCGCACAACAACGAGTACCGCGCGCCGAAGAACGGTCATCCGGTGGATAAGAAACAGATGGAGAAGTACATCAAGGACGCACAATGACCCCCAGCTTCGGACGCATCCTCATCCTCCTGTCGCTCCTCGTGTCGACCACCGGCGCGGTCCTCGGATACGCCGCCGGATGGAAGCAGTCGGCCGAGGGGCTCAAGTGGGCGCGCCGGTTCGCTTTTGCCTTCGCCTTCCTGATGATCGCCGCCACGTTCGTGATGGAGTACGCGCTCATGGCGCACGACTTCAGCGTCAGCTACGTGGCGCAGGTCGGCTCGCGCGACGTCCCGCTCTGGGTGACCATCGTCAGCCTCTGGTCGTCGCTGGAGGGATCGATCCTCTTCTGGGGCTTCATCCTCGGCGTCTACATCGCCGGCGCGACGTGGCTCACGCGCACCGAGCACCTCGACTACATGGCCTACACGATCGGCACGTGGCTCTTCTGCGGATCGTTCTTCAGCTTCCTGATCGCCGGGCCGGCCTCGCCGTTTCACACCGTGGCCATTCCGCCGATGGACGGACCGGGACCGAATCCGCTTCTCCAGAATCACGTCCTGATGGCCATCCATCCCCCGTTCCTCTACCTCGGCTACGTCGGGATGACCATTCCGTTCGGCTTCGCCACCGCGGCGCTGCTGCGCGGCCGGCTGGGCCAGTCGTTCCTGCGGCCGTTGCGCGCCGCGTTGCTGCTGCCGTGGATCTTCCTCACCATCGCCATCATGCTCGGCGGCTGGTGGGCGTACGAAGTGCTCGGCTGGGGCGGCTACTGGGCGTGGGACCCGGTGGAGAACGCGTCGCTGCTGCCGTGGCTCACCGCCACCGCGGCACTGCACTCGGCGCTGGTGATGGAGCGCCGCGGCTCGCTGAAGGGCTGGACCGTGACGCTGGTGCAGGCCAGCTTCCTCCTGACCATCCTCGGCACCTTCATGACGCGATCCGGCGTCTTCAACTCCGTGCACTCGTTCACGCAGAGCTCCATCGGACCGACGATCCTGGTCTTCCTCGCCGCGATCCTGATCGGCTCCGTGACGCTGCTCGCCATGCGCATCGACTCGCTCGAATCCGATTCGCGATTCGAGGGGCCGGTCAGCCGCGAGGGCTTCTTCCTCATCAACAACCTGCTGTTCGTCCTCTTCACGTTCACGGTACTGATCGGCACCGTGTTTCCGCTGGTCGTCGAGGCCATCCGCGGGAAGCAGATGAGCGTCGGACGGCCCTACTTCGACTCGATGGTCGTGCCGATCGGCGCGACGCTGCTCTTCATCCTCGGCGTCGGTCCGGCGCTGCCGTGGGGACGCGCGACGCGCGACCAGGCGAAGCGCGCACTGCTGCCGCCGCTCATCGGCGCCGCCATCGTGGCCGCCATCGGCCTCGCGCTCGGCGTGCGGAACCCGTGGACGCTGGTGACGCTTGCGTTCGGCGGATACGCCGCGCAGGTCACGCTCGGGCAGATGTGGCTTCCGGTCATTCAGCGCATCCGTCGCGGTGATTCCGCGGGACATGCGCTCATCGATTCGCAGCTCCGCCGGGGACGCCGCCGCTTCGGCGCGTACCTCATTCACGCCGGCGCGGTGATCGTCATCGTCGCCATCGCCGTCTCCAGCACGATGCGCACGCAGCAGGAAGTGCGTCTCGACCGCGGACAGAGCGCGACGGTCGGCAAGTACACCTTCACCTTCACCGGGTTGGAGCAGAAGAGCGAGCCGCATCGCGTGTCGACGCTGGCGCACTTCGACGTCTTCAAGGGCGGCGGCCCCGGCGGCGGCTCGAAAGTTACCTCGCTCGCGCCGCGCATGAACCAGTACACGGCGATGCGCGATCCGCTCGGAACGCCCGACGTCCACACCACGCTCAAGGGCGACATCTACCTCTCGATCCTGAACATCGAGGGCGACGCCGTCAGCGTCAACGTCATCCTGACGCCGATGGTCGGCTGGATCTGGTGGGCGGTCCTGCTGATGGGAGCGGGCGGCATCATCGCTTTATTGCCCTTCTCCCCCGCCGCGGGGGAGAAGGTGCCGCAGGCGGATGAGGGGGCCGTGCGACTCGGTGCACGCGAGGTTGCCGCTCCATGAACCGCGTCGTCCTGATCTTCGGAATCCTCATCGCGGTCGCGCTGGTGGTCGTCCTCTCCGCGGGTCTGGGTAAGGACCCGCAGCACATCGAATCGCCGCTGATCGGCAAGCAGGCGCCCGACTTCGCGCTGAAGGCGGTCGGCACCGGCGAGACGATCGATCTGACGCAGTTCCGCGGAAAGCCGATGGTCGTCAATTTCTGGGCGACCTGGTGCCGGCCGTGTTACGAGGAGCACCCCGTGCTCGTCTCGAACGCGCAGATGATGCAGGGGCAGGTGCAGTTCCTCGGCGTCGTCTTTCAGGACAAGGAAGAGAAGATCCAGCAGTTCCTGAACGAGCGCGGCACCGCCTATCCGACGCTCGTCGACCAGGCCGGCAAAACCGCCATCGCGTACGGCGTCGGCGGAGTGCCGGAGACCTTCTTCCTGAACAAGGACGGCAAGGTCGTGGCGAAGTTCGAAGGACCGATCGATCCGGAGTCGCTGCAGACGAACATCCGAAAGGCGATGACGCAATGAAGAAATGGATCCTGCTCCTCGTCTTCGCCACCTCCCTCTTCGCCCAGGAAGTCAAAGTCCCCGACGCCGAGCAGTTCGTCGGCAAGCCGGAAGGACCGCCGCTCACCGGCGCCCTGCTCGATCAGCGGACGAACGAAACGGGCGCGCTGCTGCGCTGCCCGGTGTGCCAGGGGATGTCAATCGCCGATTCGCCGTCGGAGATGGCCGTCAACATGAAGCACCAGGTGCGCGAGCTGATCGCGCGCGGCTACACGCAGGAACAGATCCTCCGCTACTTCGAGCGCTCGTACGGACAATTCGTCCTCCTCAAGCCGAAGTTCCAGGGCGTGAACACGCTGGTGTGGATCCTTCCCATCATCGCCCTCGCCGTCGGCGCCTTCGCCATCTTCTCCATGATGGGCAAGGGCGGTAGTCAACCTGTTGACGAAACGCCTGCGACGACCGCCGACGAGGATCCGTATCTCGCTGAAGTGCGAAAGCTGACGGGAAAACAATCATGACCGGTTCCACCGACTGGCTCAGCGCCACGGCGATGCTGCTCTCCGGCCTCATCGTCGGATTCATGTTCATCTACTCCTCGATGCGGCGGAAGCAGAACGCAGCCGCGGCGTCGGGCAGCGAAGATCTCGAGCTGCGCGACCTCGTGGCGCGCCGCGACGCGCTGATCCAGCAGCTGCGCGATCTCGAAGACGTACCGGCCAACGCCACCGAGCGCACGCGCCTGGAGCGCGAAGCGGCGCAGGTCCTCCGCGCCCTCGACGGGAAGCGTCCCGTGGGGGGACAGGCGCCCCGCCTGTCCGCTCCCGTGCCGGCCGTCGCTTCGCCCGCATCCGGCATGAACCCCGCCGTCAAAGGCTTCCTCTGGGGCGTCGGCTCGATCGCCGCACTCGGATTCCTCGGCTGGTTCGTCTATTCGTCGTCGACCGACCGCGGTGCGCAGACGCAGAACGCGATGCAGCCCGCTCCGTCGACGCAATCGCAACCTGCGGCGCAGGTCGATCCCGTCGTGCAACAGCTCGAGGCGGCCGTCGCCAACGCGCCGGAGGATGTGAACGCGCGGATCACGCTGGCCAAGGCGTATCTCGAGCACGAGAACATGATGGGCGTCTTCGAACAGACGCAGGCCGTGCTCGCGAAAAGCCCGACCGAGCCGCGCGCGCTGACGTATCAGGCGCTCGTGCGCATGGCGATGGGGCAGACCGACGTCGCCGGCAAGATGCTCGAAGAGGCGGCCAGGCGCGACCCGAAGCTGACCGACGCCTGGGTCGGCATCGCCTGGCTCAACTTCCAGACCGGCAAGCCCGAGGCGGGCGAGAAGGCGATGCGCGAGGCGATGAAGCAACGCCCCGACCAGCAGGCGCGCCTCGACCAGATCCTCCAGGAGATGCGCAACCAGAAGGCGATCGCCTCGGCACAGCTTCCGGCGAATCATCCGTCGCTGCCCGCGCCCGGTTCGACCGCCGCTCCGTCCGATCAGGCAGCACAAGCACCGGTCGTCTCGTCGAACGATCCGCGCTCGATCCACCTCACGCTCAACCTCGACAACGCCGCCGCCGCGCGCGCGCCGCAACACGGAATCATCTACATCATCGCGCGGCCGGTCGGCGTGACCTCCGGTCCGCCGGTCGCAGTGAAGCGCCTGCTGTCGAACGGCTTCCCGATGGAGGTCGACTTCGGCTCCGCCGACTCGATGATGGGACAACCGATCCCCGACAAGATCCACCTCGAGGTTCGCCTCGACATCGACGGCGACGCCGCGACGAAGAGCGCGCAGGATCCGGCGGCGGTGCAGGACGGCGTGAGCGCGGGCTCGAAGCTGGCGCTGCTGCTGAAGTAGCGACATGTAGAATCGGCGCATGAAGCGTGCGCTGTTGCCGTGGCTCGGGCCGCTCCTCATCCTCGTCATCCTCCTGATTCGATGGCAGGGCCCGGCGCCGAAACCGGCGAACGCGCCTGCCAACGAGTTCTCCGCCGCGCGAGCCTACGCCGTCGAAAAGCAGCTCCTGGCGGGGATCGCGTCGCATCCGGTCGGCTCGCCGGCGAACGACGTCGTCCGCGCGCGCATCATCGCGACGCTGCAATCGCTCGGCTACGAGACGCAGGTCGAACAGGCGTTCGGTTGTGACGCGCACGCCGAGTGCGCCACGGTACGCAACGTCATCGCGCACGTGCCGGGGATGCCTTCCCGTCCGGCGATCCTGCTCCTGGCGCACTACGACTCGGTGCCCGCGGGACCGGGCGCGTCGGACGACGGCACCGGCGCCGCGGCGCTGCTGGAGATCGCGCGCGCCGTGCGGGGCGAGTCGTCGCACAACCCGCTGCTCATCGTCTTCTCCGAGGGGGAAGAGGGGGGGCTCCTCGGCGCGGAGGCCTTTGCCGCGGACGCAAACGTCGCGCGCGTAGCGGCGGTGGTCAACCTCGACAACCGGGGCACCTCCGGAGCGAGCCTCCTGTACGAGACGAGCGCCAACGACTACCGGATCATCAACCGTGTCATTCACGCGCTGCCGCAACCGGTGACGTCGTCGCTGTTCGCGACGATCTACGACCTGATGCCGCACGACAGCGACTTCACCGTCTTCAAACGGGGCGGCAGATCGGGCGTCAATTTCGCCGCGATCGGCGATCAGTGGGCGTACCACACGCCGTACGACAACCTCGGGCGCGTCCGTCTGCGCACGCTGCAGCATCACGGCGACAACGCGCTCGCGGCGGTGCGCGCGCTCAGCAGCGGCGATGTCCGGCACGGCACCGACAAGAACGCCGTCTGGTTCGATGTGCTGGCGTTCTTCGTCATCTCCTGGCGCGCCGACTTCACCGTCTGGATCGCCTTTCTCGCCCTGATCGCGGCGATCACCGCCGCGGCGCTCCTCATCCGCGAGGAGGAGGCGACGCTGCGCGGCGTGATGCACGGCGCGCTGGCGCTTCTCGGCGCGATCATCGTCGCCGGGGTGCTCGGCTACGCGTTGTCGTGGCTCGGGTTGATTCGGGCGACGCAGATGTGGATCGCGCATCCCGTTCCGATTCAGATCGCGATGTGGCTCGCAGGAATCGCCGCGGCCATCGGCATTCCATCGACGCTGCGCCATTACACGACCGACAGCGGCATGCTCGCCGGCGAGGCGCTGATCTGGTCCGCGCTGGCCATGACGCTCGCGCTGGTGATGCCGGGAGCGAGCTATCTGGCGATCGTGCCGGCCGTCGTGCTCGTCGGGCGCGCGTTCATCCACGCCTTCACCGGCTTCTCGCACGAGCTCGGGGCGCTCATCGCCTCGGCGCTCATGTCGATCGTCCTGCTCCCTGCCGCCATCGCGCTTTACGACGGCCTCGGAAATCCGGCGCTGCCGGTGATCGCGGCGGTGGTGGCGATGGCCTTCTCGCCGGTCGCGTTCGCGATCGACGAACGGCGCGTGGCAGGCGTATCGCTCGCGCTTGCGCTCGTCTTCACGCTGGTCGCCGTCGCGCTGCCCGACACGTCACGCGACCGGCCGCGACGCGTCCGCATCGCGCACATGACCGAAGGGACGCTTTCGCGCTGGATCTCGAACGCTCCGACGAGCCGGATGCGCGGCATCGCGCACTTCTCGCGGTTCATGTGGCCGTGGGCATTCGGCGCGGCGTGGGAGGCTCCCGCTCCGGCGCTGAGCGTGCCGACCGTCGAGTTAAACGTCGTCAGCGACACGCAGCAGCGCGGAAGGCGAACGCGCGTCCTGCAACTGCACTCCCCCCGCAACGCCGCGCGGATCACGCTTTTCCTGCAGACCAACGCCACCATCGAGTCGCTCCGGATCAACGGCGTCGCGCCGCCGCCCAAACCGGCGCATTACTACGAGCTCGTCGCCAACGGCTGGCATCGCATCGCCATCTACGGCGGCGGCGACGCCACGATCGAGGTGGTCACGCGCGGCGCTCTGCCGATCAACGCCATCGCGACCGATCTGACGTACGGAATCCCGGCGTTCGGCGGCCGGCTCGCGCAGGCGCGCGACGCCTCGAACGCGATTACGAGCGACGACGGGGATGTGACGCAGACGCTGGTGCGGAAGCGGCTGTAAGTGTCGTGGCCAGACTGATGTTCGGGCCGCTCGACACGACGGCATATCGTTTCTTCAGACGGAGAAATGGAAGCTCGAACATCTTGTACGCAAGAGTCGCCAGGCCAATAGTGAGGGTGACGCCGGCGGCGTAAAGAAGAACGTTCTCGCCGCCACCTCGAACGTCGTGGCCCGCCAGCGTTGTTTGCGCGTACATGACGCCACCGATCGCGATTTCGTGAAGCAGGTACATCGCGTAGGAAATGTTTCCCGGCAGGACGAATACGCTGCTCTCCAGCCTTACAAACGAACGCTGATTCGCCGCGATATTCATGATGATGACGCAGAAGAGAATGGAATGTTGCATGTATGAAAGCAGAGGCTTGCCGCGCGTGGTCAGAATGGCATACGCCGACAAGACATACACCACGGCCTGGACCGGCGCGCTGAACAGAAACCGCAGGAGGCCTTCCTTGCGTTCGAAAATGAGCCAGGCGCCGACCGCCCCCACCGCCATGCACTCGAATCGGTTGAAGTAGAAGTAATCGATGAAGTGATTCCAGAATCGAAGCTGGTCCTTGTCATGGAGCGTCGACGCAAATGCCAGGGCTCCTTGCTTCAGTGCGATTCCAGCGACCACGACCGGTACCGCGATCCATAAGACGTTTCTGACGCGGGACACGAACAGCGGCCATAGCAGATAGAACTGCTCCTCGACTCCGATGGACCACAGCGGCTCGGCATAAGGAACCGGAGGGTAGAGACTCAGGGCCACCTGGGGCAGAAGCACGAGAAACAGCACCACCGGCGCCCGGCTATCGCGGGCGGCGAGCGACAGCGAGGGGATATCGAAGCTCCGCAGGCGCGGAAGCACGACGAACGCCAGAAAGACGGTGAGATAGTAGAGCGGCCAGATACGGAGAATCCGGCGGACATAGAAACGGCCAATGGCCACGACGCCGGTCTGACGTTTTTCCTGAAGAAGAAGGAACGTGATCAGAAAACCGCTGAGGACGAAAAAGAACGTCACCGCGATTCTGCCCAGCTCATAGACAGCCGGATTGTCGGCGACATTCGGATAGCCGTGATACTTCTTGAGGAGCTCGACGTGCCCGACCACCACCGCCAGCGCGGCGAAAAAGCGGAGCGCATGCAAGCCGGGGAAATAGACCTTCACTGAAGAATCGGCCGTCGGTGGAGGCAGGATCGGCGGCCGAGCCTTCCGATCAGTGCGATGGCTTCGTCGCTTGATTCGCGAAGTTTACAACATGCGTCGTGCGACGAGTCAGCCCACGCGCTTCTTCTTCGCACGCAAGGTCGCGGCCGCTGCTGATGCCTCCGTCTTAGTGGAAAGAACCTGCCCGGACAGCGTGCGACTGTATTAGCACTGACTGATAATTTCCGCCCGAGTTCCACCTGACTATAGCCCAGTGCCTCGCGCTGCTTCTTCAGGTCGTTGCCATCGAGAGTTGCGGCATCGACATCTGCCTTTGTCGGCTGCTCATACAGTCCAAGATCAGCGACATCAATGATCGCGCTTGCGCGTTCAAGATCAAGCCCGATGAGCCGGCCGTCCGCGTCGAAGTCAAGCACCACTCCCGACGCCGCTTCCACCGAATCACCATATGGGCGTTCGGCAAGCGTCAGATAGAGCGAATCTGCTTTCCGGTCGTAGAAATACTTCATCGCTTTCTCCTCGAATGCGCTGGTCGGGCTGAACTTCGGAAGCGATGGCATTCTCGACGACCCAATCGCACCATTCTCGCCGGATGGCGCGATCGACGATCTTTCTCTCGAAGTATTCGTCGTGCGCACATGGCCAGCGTATACGTGAGGTATAGCAAGCAAGCCTGGCGGGCCGGCACCCCTCGCGTTGGAGACGCTCCGATTTTCAATCCAAACAATTCGGCCCGCCGGGTGGCGGGCCGAATTCGTTCGATTTACTTTTCGCTTTTCTTCTTTGCGGCGGGCTTTTTCTTCGGCTTCTCTTCGGCGGCCTCGGATTTCGCGGCCTTCTTCGGAGCAGCTTTCTTCGCCGCCGGCTTCTTCTTCGGCGCGGCCTCTTCGGCCGGCTCTTCAGCGGCAGGCGCTTCGGAGGTCTTCTTGCCCTTGGCCTTCTTCTCCGGTTCCGGAGCGGCGGTCTCGGTCTTCAGCTCGAAGCCGACCAGCTCGAGGATCGCCATCTCGGCGGCGTCGCCGCGGCGAGGTCCGAGCTTGATGATGCGGGTGTAACCGCCCGGGCGCTCGGCGAAACGGGGGCCGAGCGTGCCGAACAGCTTCGCCACGAGCGTGTCGTCGGCGACGATGCGGAAGGCCTGACGGCGGGCGTGGACGCTGTCGTTGCGGCCGAGAGTGATGAGCTTCTCGATCTGCGGACGAAGCTCCTTCGCCTTCGGCAGGGTGGTGACGATGCGCTCCTTGTCGATGAGCGATGCGAGCTGGTTGCGGAAGAGCGCGTTGCGATGCGCGCTCGTGCGGCCCAGCTTGCGGTTGACCATTCCGTGTCTCATTTCGAGTGACCTCGTTTCTTACTAATCGCGCATCTCGCCGGCGCGGGAGGCGGGAAGCTTCGTCATGCCGAACGACAGCCCGAGGCTGGCGAGAACGTCTTTGATCTCGTCGAGCGACTTGCGGCCGAAGTTCTTGGTCGAGAGCATCTCGCGCTCCGTACGCTGAACCAGATCACCGAGCGTGCGGATGTTGGCGTTCTTGAGGCAGTTCGCGGAGCGGACGGAAAGGTCGAGCTCCTCGATCGGCTTGGAGAGCATCTCGGCCAGGCGCGGATCGACTTCCGGAGCGGCGGTCTCTTCGACCTGCTCTCCACGCGTCTCGAACTGGCTGAAGATGCGGAGGTGATCGCCGAGGAGATCGGCGGCCAGGCCGACCGCTTCCTGCGGCGACACCGCGCCGTTGGTCCAGACTTCGAGCACGAGCTTGTCGTAGTCGGTCATCTGGCCGACGCGCGCGCCTTCGACGTGATAGTTCACGCGGCGCACCGGCGAATGGATCGAGTCGATGGGGATGTAGCCGAGCGGCAGATCGGTGTCGGCGTTGCGGTCGGCCACGACGTAGCCGCGGCCGCGCTTGAGACGGGCCTCGAGCTTGAGCGAGCCTTCCTTCGACAACGTGGCGATGTGCGCCGTGGGGTCGAGGATCTCGATGTCGGAGTCGGCTTCGAAATCGGCCGCGGTGACGACGCCCGGGCCTTTCTTCTCGAGGTAAAGCGTCTTCGGCCCTTCACCGTGCATCTTGAAGGGGACCTGTTTGAGATTGAGAACGACGTCGGTCATGTCCTCGACCACGCCCGTGAGGGACGAGAACTCGTGCAGCACGCCCTCGACGCGAACCGCGGAGATCGCGGCTCCTTCGATCGAGGAGAGCAGCACACGGCGGAGTGCATTGCCGATCGTCGTGCCGAAGCCACGCTCGAACGGCTGGGCGATGAAGCGACCATAGTTCGGCGTGAGCGTTTCGGAGTCGTAATCGAGCTTTTTCGGTTTCTGGAAATCGGACCAGAGCATGTCAGCGGCCTCCTCGTGCAGGTGTAGCGCCGGCGACCGCCGGCGTGATTGGCCGCCAAGGCGGCGGCCCCACACCCAGGTTTTACTTCGAGTAGAGTTCGACGATGAGCTGTTCCTGGATCGGCAGACGGATGTCTTCGCGCTTCGGAAGATCATTCACCGTTCCGAGGAACTGCTCGGGATTGAGTTGGAGCCAGGAAGGAACGCCGCGTCCGGCGGCCGTTTCGACGGCCTGGCGGATCTGATCGTTCTTGCGGCTCTTCTCGCGAACCTGGACCACGTCCCCTTTGCGGGCCTGGTAGGAGGGAACGTTGATCTTCCTGCCGTTCACCTCGATGTGGCCATGGCGAACCAGCTGGCGCGCCTGAGCGCGGGAGGAGGCAAAGCCGAGCGAGTAGACGACGTTGTCGAGCCGGAGCTCGAGCTGACGAAGCAGGTTCTCGCCGGTGATGCCGGTTTTCCGCTCTGCGCGCTGGAAGTAGGTCCGGAACTGGCGCTCGAGCAGGCCGTAGATGCGTTTGACCTTCTGCTTTTCACGAAGCTGCACGCCGTAGCCGAGGACCTTCGAACGCCGGCGGCCGTGCTGGCCGGGAGCGTAGTTCCGGCGCTCGATGGCGCACTTGTCCTTGAAGCAGCGGTCTCCCTTGAGGAAGAGCTTCATGCCCTCGCGCCGGCAGAGCCGGCAGACGGGATCGGTGTAACGAGCCACTATGCCTCCTTTGGTTCGCACCCGCCCCACCATTGGAGCGTTGCGCGTACGACGGCAGCTGCTCGCCGTACGAAAGACAGCAAATCCGCGCCGGCGCGACGCGCGCCGGCACGGAAGAATCTGACGAAGTTGTTATACGCGGCGCCGCTTCGGGGGGCGGCAGCCGTTGTGCGGAATCGGAGTCACGTCCTTGATCGACTTGATGTCCAGGCCCGAGGCGGCCAGGGCGCGGATGGCCGACTCGCGGCCGGCGCCCGGTCCCTTGACCTTCACGTCCACCGAGCGGATGCCGTGCTCCTGGGCCAGCTGGGCGGCATTCTGGGCGGCAACCTGCGCGGCGAACGGCGTGCCCTTGCGGGAGCCCTTGAAGCCGATGCGGCCGGCGCTGGACCAGGCCAGGACGTTGCCCATCGGATCGGAGATCGCCACGATCGTGTTGTTGAACGTCGCTGCAATCGCGGCGACGCCGTGCGGGATGTTCTTCCGCTCTTTGCGCTTGGTTCCGGCGCGACGTGCGCCCGCTTTCGGTGCTCTGGCAGTGGCCATTTGTGCTCGTCCTCTTCCTTACTTCTTCGTGGCTTTCTTCTTACCGGCGACGGCACCCTTGCGCGGACCCTTCCGCGTACGGGCGTTCGTGTGCGTCCGCTGGCCGCGCACCGGGAGTCCCCGGCGGTGACGCATGCCGCGGTAGCAGTTGATTTCCATCAGCCGCTTGATGTCGAGTCCGACGTCCTTGCGGAGATCGCCTTCGACCTTCCCCTCGTCGGTGATGACCTGACGGATCTTGCGAACGTCATCCTCGGTCAGATCCTTGACGCGGACGTCGCGGCTGACCTGGGCCTTGCCCAGGATGTCGTTCGACCGCGACCGGCCGATACCGAAGATGTAGGTCAGGCCGATTTCGACCCGCTTGTTCAGAGGAAGATCAACGCCTGCGATTCGTGCCATGTTCTCTTATCCCTGTCTCTGCTTGTGTTTCGGGTTATCGCAGATGATGCGGATCACACCCTGACGCCGCACGATCTTGCACTTGGTACAAATCTTCTTGACCGATGAACGCACTTTCATGACTTGCTCACTTGTATCGATAAATGATGCGCCCGCGCGTCAGATCGTACGGCGAGAGCTCGACCAGAACTTTGTCGCCAGGAAGGATGCGGATGAAGTGCTTGCGCATCTTGCCGGAGATGTGGGCCAGGACCTTGTGCTTGTTCTCCAGCTCGACCTGGAACATCGCGTTCGGCAATGTCTCCAGGACCGTCGCAGTCACTTCAATCGCTTCTTCCTTCTCTGACATATCTCCCCAGTTAAATCACTTGCCCAGAACCATCGGCCCGTTGGACGTGATGGCCACCGAATGCTCGAAGTGCGCGGCCAGGTTTCCGTCGACCGTGCGTGCCGTCCAGCCGTCGTTGTCCGTCCTGACGTCCTGGATCATGCCGTTGCTTCCGGCGCGCTCGATGCGCGACTTCAGCTTCGCCCCGATCTCGCAGAGCATCGGCTCGATGGCGAAGACCATTCCTTCGCGCAGCTCGATGCCCCGGCCCCGCCTGCCGTAGTTGTAGACCTGCGGATCCTCGTGCATCCGGCGGCCGATTCCGTGGCCGACGAAGTTCCGGATGACGTGAAACCCGCGCGACTCCGCATGCTCCTGGACCGCGGCGCCGATGTCACCGAGGTGACGACCGGGACGCATCTCCTCGATCGCCAGATCGAGGCATTCCTTCGTGGTCCGCATGAGGACATCGGCGCGATCGGTGACGTTGCCGACGCCGACCGTAATGGCCGCGTCGCCGACGAATCCGTCGAGGATCGCTCCGAAGTCGAGCCCGATGATGTCGCCTTCCTGAAGCTTGGCGCGGTTGGGGATGCCGTGAACGATCACGTCGTTCACTGACGAGCAGACGACCGCCGGATACGGCGGCAATCCCATCGGCGCATACCCTTTGAAGGGTGACTTCGCGCCGCGCTTGGCCAGCTCTTCCTCGGCCACGGCATTGAGCTGCGCCGTGGTCGCTCCCGGCTTCACCATCGACCGCATGATCTCGAGAATGTCGAGGACCACGCGGTTGACCCGGTCCATGACCGCGATTTCATCGCGGGACTTCAGGATCGGGCCTTTCATTCGGTCGAGCATCGATCTCCTACAGCAGGGACTTCTCGATTCGTTCAAAGACCTCATCGACGGGACCGATCCCGTCGACTTCGCGCAACAGACTCTTCGCTTTGTAAAACGTGGCGACCGGAAGCGTTTGTCTGTGAAACGCTTCCAGCCGCTTCCGCACGGCCTGCTCATTGTCGTCAGGACGGGCGATCAACTCCGTTCCGCAGCGGTCACACACGCTATCCGCCGACGGAGGGTTGTTTTCGAGATGGTAAACGGCCCCGCAGTTCGAACACGAACGCCGGAGCGCGATGCGCCGGACAATCGCTTCGTCGGGGACCAACAGTTGCAGAACCCGGAGGCTCTCTTTCCCATTCCCGACGATATTGTCGAGCTTTTCGGCCTGGACCAGCGTCCGGGGAAAGCCGTCCAGGATGAAGCCTTTCTGCGCGTCGGACTTCGCCAGCCGGTCGTTGATGATGCCGAGCATCAGGTCATCGGGGACGAGTGCGCCGGAAGCCATGATCGGCGCCGCCTGCCGGCCGAGCTCCGTGCCGTCGGCGACCGCCTCGCGCAGCATGTCGCCGGTCGAGATATGCGGAATCGCATGCACGTCCGCCAGCCGCTTCGCCTGGGTCCCTTTGCCGCTTCCCGGCGGCCCGATGAAGATGATCCGCAACCGGTTATCCTCGACGTCCGCGGACGCGTCCGCGCTTCATGAATCCGTCGTAGTGGCGCATGACGAGCTGCGACTCGATCTGCTGGATCGTGTCCATGGCCACACCGACGACGATCAGCAGCGACGTGCCGCCGAAGTAGAACTGGTAGCCCATGCCTTCCGTGAACCAGAGCGGCAGCGCGCGATCGAGCGCGGCGCCGACGCCGAACGGCAGCTGGTTGACGTGAATGCCGGTGATCAGGAACTCCGGCAGGATGCAGACGGCCGCGAGGTAGATGGAGCCGACGAACGTGATGCGCGTCAGCACGCGATCGATGTAATCGCTGGTCTTCTTCCCCGGACGGATGCCCGGGATGAAGCCGCCGTATTTGCGCATGTTGTCGGCCGTGTCGACCGGATTGAAGATGATCGAGGTGTAGAAGTACCCGAAGAAAATGATGCCGATGACCTGCAGCAGGTAGTAGAGCGGCTCACCGACCTTCAGCTGATTGCCGATGGCCACCGCCCACGGAGCCTTGATCATCGTCGCCAGCGTCGTCGGAATGACGAGGATCGACGAGGCGAAGATGACCGGAATGACGCCGGCGGTGTTCACGCGCAGCGGCAGGTAGGTGTTCGCGCCGCCGTAGACCTTGCGGCCGACGACGCGCTTCGCGTACTGCACCGGAATGCGGCGCTGTGCGCGCTCCATGAAGACCACGAAGCCGACGACCGCGACCATGAAGACGACCAGCAGCAGAACGGCGAACAGGTTGTGCTGGCCGGTGCGGATGTCGTCGACCGTCGTCACGACGGCGTGCGGCAGGTTGACCACGATGCCGGCGAAGATGATCAGCGAGATGCCGTTGCCGATGCCGCGCTCGGAGATCTGCTCACCGAGCCACATGATGAACGCCGTTCCGGTGGTGAGGGTGAGGACGGTCATGATGGGAAAACCGAGCCCCCACAACGAGTCCTGCACGTACGTCGGAACGAGCGGCGCGCCGCCCGGTGCGGTCTGCGACTTCAGCCAGAAGGCGACGCCGAGAGACTGAATGACCGACAGGACGATCGTGCCGTAGCGGGTGTACTGGTTGATCTTCCGCCGCCCCATCTCTCCTTCTTTCGACAGCTTCTCGAGGTACGGCCAGACGACCGTGAGGAGCTGCAGGATGATGGAGGCGGAGATGTACGGCATGATGCCGAGGGCGAAGACGGAGAGCCGGCGCAGGGCGCCGCCGGAGAAGAGATCGAGGAATCCGAACACGCCGCCGCTCATCGCCTTGAAGAATTCCTGGAGCGCCACCGGATCGACGCCCGGCGTCGGGATGTGCGATCCGAGACGATAGATGGCGAGAAGGCCGAACGTGAACAGGACCCGCTTGCGCAGATCCTCGATCGCCCAGATGTTGCGGAGTGTCTCGAGGAAGTTCACCTACTGAATCTCCTGGCAGGTTCCACCCGCCGCTTCGATCTGCTTCCGCGCGGTCTCGGAGAACTTCGTGGCCACGACGGTGAGCTTCTTCGACAGCTTGCCGTTGCCGAGGATCTTGATGCCGTCGTTCTTTCCCTTGACCATGCCGGCCTGGCGGAGCGCCGTCTCGTCGACGGTGGCGCCGTTGTCGAAGCGCTCGAGGTCGGAGAGGTTCACGACCGCGTGCTCTTTCTTGAAGATGTTGGTGAAGCCGCGCTTCGGCAGGCGGCGGTGCAGCGGCATCTGGCCACCTTCGAAGCCGCGCATGCGGGAGAAGCCGGAACGCGACTTCTGTCCCTTTTCACCGCGCGCGGCGGTCTTGCCGTGTCCCGAGCCGGGTCCGCGGCCGACGCGCTTCTTTGCGTGGCGGGCACCCTTCTTCGGTTTGAGATTGCTCAATTCCATGATTTCACTCCGAACGATGAACGATGAACGATGAACGATGAACGGGCTTGCCGTCTTCATCGTTCATCGTTCATCGTTCATCGTTTCTCATTTGAGTTCCTACTCCACCACTTCCACGAGGTGCGGGATCTTGGCGATCATCCCGCGGACTTCCTTCGTATCGACGCGCTCGGCGACCCGGTGCATCTTCCCCAGGCCGAGAGCCTTCAGCGTCTCGCGCATCTCGCGCGGGCAGCCGATGCCGCTGCCGATCTGGCGGACCTTGATCTTCTTCACGGCCGCGCTCATGCCTCGACCTCCGCCGCCTCGCCGTTGCCGCGCAGCGCTTTGTACTGCTCTTCGCTGCGGAGCTGCTTGAGGGCTTCGAACGTCGCCTTGACGACGTTGTGCGGGTTGGCCGTGCCGAGCGACTTGGTCAGGATGTTCTGGATCCCGGCCGACTCGAGGATGGCACGTACCGGACCGCCGGCGATGACGCCCGTACCTTCGGAGGCGGGCTTCAGCAGCACCTTGCCCGCGCCGTAGTGGCCGAGCACAGCGTGCGGGATGGTCGTGCCGCTGGTGGAGATCTCGATCATGTTCTTCTTGGCGATCTCGATCCCCTTCTTGATGGCGGCCGGCACTTCCTTCGCCTTGCCGGAGCCGAAGCCGACCTTCCCCTTGCCGTCGCCCACGACGACGAGCGCGCTGAAGCTGAAGTTCTTGCCGCCCTTGACGACCTTCGTCACGCGGTTGATGTGGACGACCTTGTCGATCATCCCGCTCTCGGACCGCTCCGCCTCACGACGATCGCCGCGCTGCGAACCTTGTCCCTGACGCTGCATTGGACGCTGCATGAAGTCTCCTAGAATTCCAGACCGTTTTCGCGCGCCGCATCCGCGAGCGCCTTGATGTTGCCGTGATAGAGGTATCCGCCGCGGTCGAAGACCACGCGCGTAATGCCTTTGTCCTTCGCCTTCTTCGCGATGGCCGCGCCGACGGCCTTGGCCGACGCCGCGTTCGCGCCCTTGGCGCTCGCATCCTTGTCGCGGGTCGACGCCGCGATGATCGTCTTGCCGGTGGCGTCGTCAATCACCTGCACGTAAATGTGCTTGAGGCTCTTGAAAACCGCCAGGCGCGGACGCTCGGTCGTTCCCGTGATCTTGCTCCGAATCCGCTCGCGAATCCGGCCTCGTGCTTCAACTCTGTGCTTTGCGCGATCCATGTTGTCCTCTGCTTATTTACCGGCGGCCTTGCCGGCCTTGCGACGGATGATCTCGTCGCTGTACTTGATGCCCTTGCCCTTGTACGGATCGGGCTCGCGCAGCGACCGGATCTCGGCTGCCGTCTGACCGACCTTCTGCTTGTCGATCCCGGTGATGGTGATGTGGCCGGTCTTGCCGTCGATGGCGATGTCGATCCCTTCCGGAATCGGGAACCGCACCGGATGCGAATACCCGAGGGCGAAGACGACCTCGCGTCCCTTGACCTCGGCGCGGTACCCGACGCCGATGATGTCGAGCTCGCGCTTGAAGCCTTCGCTCACGCCGCGGACGTTGTTCGCCACGAGCGCGCGCACCAGGCCGTGGAAGGCACGGGTCCGCTTCTCTTCGTCCGCCCGGGTGAAGGTCACGACGTTGTTCTCGACCTTCACGCCGATTCCCGCGACGAGCTGGGTGGACAGCGAGCCTTTCGGCCCCTTCACCGTGACGGCGTTGCCGTCCTGTTTGACGTCCACCCCTTTGGGGAGCGGAATCTCTTTCTTGCCAATACGTGACATCGGATCTCTCCTTACCAGACCTGGCAGAGGACTTCGCCGCCCACACCGTTCTTCACGGCGTCGTGGCCGGCGAGCACGCCCTTCGAGGTCGATACGATGGCGAGGCCCAGTCCACCGAGCACGCGAGGAATCTCCTGCTTGTTGCGGTAGACGCGGCGGCCCGGACGCGAGATGCGCTCGATTCCGTGGATCACCGGCTCGCCGTCCTCGGCGTACTTCAGGTAGACGCGCAGCGTCCCCTGTTTGCCGTCGCCCTCGACCAGCTTGTAGTTGCTGATGAAGCCCTCGTTCTTGAGGATGCGTGCGACTTCCACCTTCAGCTTCGAAGTGGGGAGATCGACGCGGTCATGGTGCGACTGGATTCCGTTGCGGATGCGGGTAAGCATGTCCGCGATCGGGTCTGTCATCGACATTCTCGTTGCTCCTGTCCTGTAGTCCTGCTTACCAGCTCGCCTTGGTCACGCCGGGGATGTAGCCGCCGAGCGAGAGCTGCCGGAAGCAGATGCGGCAGAGCTGGAACTTCCGCAGATAGCCGCGCGGGCGTCCGCAGACCTTGCAGCGGTT